>MDTE01140130.1_pt1 | contig 18755 bp, 18 predicted proteins | sample 811231 | NCBI WGS metagenome assembly MDTE01 (sample SAMN05326651, study PRJNA326480) | marine metagenome | isolation source: seawater | place: Indian Ocean: Red Sea | collected 2010 | reverse complement strand
CAGGTGTTCTGGGCGCCGATCCCCAAGGAGTACCGGCTGACCCGGGTCAGCCTGGCCGGCACCATGGTGGGGATGGGCGGTGTCGACCGCGGCATGGACCTGCGGGTGACGCCCTATGTGCTGGCGGGAGGCCGTCAGGACCGGACGGTGTCGACGGCGTTCGACGACTCGGGGTTCAACGACATCGGGCTCGACGTGAAGTACGGCGTCACCTCGGGGCTCAATCTCGATGTCACCTTGAACACCGACTTCGCGCAGGTGGAGGTAGACGAGCAGCAGGTGAACCTGACACGGTTCCCGCTCTTCTTCCCGGAGAAGCGTGACTTCTTCCTCGAAAACTCGGGGATGTTCGGGGTCGGCACCCAGGGCTTCCGGCGGACGGCCGATCTGTTCTTCACGCGTCGGATCGGGCTCTCGGCCGCCGGCCAGCCAGTGCCGATCATCGGCGGCGGCCGGCTGACGGGAAAGGTCGACCGGCACAACATCGCCGTGATGAACATCCAGACCCAGGAGGCGCTGGGTCAGCTGGGTGAGAACTTCTTTGTCGGCCGCTACAGCCGCGACATCCTGGCCCGATCGCGGGTCGGCGGTCTCGTCATCAACAAAGAAGCGATCGGCGGCGACCACTACAACCGGACGTTTGCGGTCGACACCGTGCTGGCGCCGCACCCCAACTTCGTCATCAACTCGTTCCTCGCCAAGACCGAGACCCCGGATGTCTCGACCGGCGACATGGCCGGCTATGTCAGTGCCGCCTGGCTGAGCACGTCCTATCGTCTGGAAGCGGAGTACACCGACCTGCAGGACAACTTCAACCCCGAGGTCGGCTTCGTGCCGCGCAACGGCATCCGCATCTCGCGGGCCCATCTCGAGTGGGATCCGCGCCCGGGCCGCTGGGGCATCCGGAGTCTCGATCCGATGTGGAACGTGACCTACACGACCGACCAGAACAACCGGTTGCTGACGCGGCGCATCCACCACATGATCGGCACCTACTTCGAGGACGGATCACGGTTCATCTGGTGGTACAACGACCACTTCGAGCAGCTGGACTTCCCCTTCCAGATCAGATCCGACGTCACGATTCCGGTCGGCACCTATCGCTTCGGTGAGTGGCGGTTCATGTACACCAGCGACCCGTCGAAACGGATCTTCGGCTCGGCATCCTACGCGCCGCAGACGTTCTTCGACGGCGACCGGACCGACTACAGCGCGAGCGCGGGCGTGAGAATCACCGACTCGATCGCGGCCGAGGGGCGGTTCAGCCGGAGCGACGTCACCTTGCCGGGCGGCGCCTTCGTGGCCGACCTGGCCTCGATGACCTTCGATCTCGCGCTCTCGCCCGAGATGACGCTGCGGACGCTGACCCAGTACAACTCCACCACCGACTCGATCAGCACCAGTGTCCGGTTCAACTGGATCTACCGGCCCGGCAGCGACATCTACATCGCCTACGACGAGCTGCGCGCCGACGACATGCTGCTGTTCGACCCGCTGCTGAGAAACCGGGGCCGGGTGCCCTGGGTGCAGAACCGGCAGCTCGCCATCAAGATGACGTATCTGCTGTCGCGCTAGGGCAGGCGGACGTTCTCGGCGCGCGGCCCCTTCGGACCCTGGCCCGGGTCGAAGACCACTGCCTGGCCTTCTCGAAGCTCGTCGAAGCTGACCCCGGTGCACCCCGACTGGTGGAAGAAGTATTCGACCTCTTCGCCGTCAGCGGCCACGAAGCCGAAACCCTTGTCAGTCACCAACCGCTTGATCGTTCCGTTTTGAGCCAAATCCATGTCCTCCAAGCGGATGTCGAACACCGACACCCGTGCTACATCCTACCCACAAAAGCCGTCTGACACGACTCGCGCGCTAGGGGAGGCGTTGTTTTTAGGGTCCGCTAGTCGAACGTCCAGAGGGTCAGCGTGTCCAGGTCCTTGATGAATAGGCGGTTCCCCGAGATGGTGGGTTGCGCCCACGTGGGGCTGTCGGCCACCTCGTAGCGACGGATCTCCTCGAACCCGGTGGCGGTCACCTCGCCCACCACCAGCTCTCCATCGACCTCGAGTGAAAAGACCGTCTGGCCGGCCCTGACGAGCGCCGCGCTCTCGGCCTGCCGCCCGTCACCGGTCCAGAGGGTGTCGCCAGACGTCGCGTCCAGCAACGCGTACTGCCCGCTGTTCCGCTCGGACAGCCCGAAGAGCCACCTGTCCATGAGCAGGGCGTTGCTCATGTAGAACGTCGCCTCGCCACTCTCCCACACATCCTCCAGCGCCCAGGCGTCACCGTCGCGCAAGGGACGAAACGCCGCGGTGGGCGTCTGGGTGCCGGCGATGATGATCTGGCCATCGACGACCACGGCGTCGATCGAATTCTGCGCGTAGGGAGTCAGGAACGGCCGCTGCCAGAGGAGCGCTCCGGTCTCCACGTCTACCGACACGACATGGTTCTGGCTCTGCGTGATGACCTGGCGGGTGCCGTCCAGCTCGGCCAGGATGGGCGACGAGTAGCCTGGCCCGTCGCCCGGCCACGCCCACCGCACCTCGCCGGTGGCGGCGTCGAACGCGGTGAGCGCGCCGTCATCATGCCCACCAACGTGGGTGATGACCAGGCCGCCGTCCACCAGCGGCGAGGCGGCCGTGCCAAAGAGGGGACCGACCGGCGGAGCGGGCACCTGCCAGAGGACGTCGCCATCCTCGGCGTCGAAGGCCGACACCACGCCCCCGATGCCAAGGGTGAAGAGGCGCCCGTCAGCGAAGGTCGGCGTGGCCTTCGGACCAGGCCCGTGCGGGTCGGCGGACGAATCGAACGAGAACGGCGCGGCATAGCTCGTGGCCCAGATCTCCTCGCCGCTGGTGGGGTCGAACGCCCGCATCACCTCGTCCTCGCCTACCCGGCTGAACATGTAGAGCCGGTCCCCGACCAGCACCGGGGTTGCGTGCCCCTCCCCGACCTCGACCTGCCACTGTGGGTTCAGACGCTCGGGCCAGGGGGTTGGCGGGGTGAACGAGACGAGCGCGCCACTCCGATCCGGCCCACGCCACTGGGGCCAGTCGGCTCCCGTGTCCTGCGCGAGAGCCGCGCCCGACGCGACCAGCCCGCCAACGACCACCGCCACTCCGAGACGCCAAGTCTGCATGGCCTCGATTATACGGAACGACCCGGGACCGGCTTGCGATGGCTTCTCCTATTGACGGTCTACAGTAAATCGTGCTACTTCTGTAGACCGCCAAGAGGACAACCATGGCGCACGGCCAATCCGACCTGCTCCAGGGCACGCTGGAGCTGATGATCCTGAAGACGCTGTCACTCGAGCCGCTCCACGGCTGGGGTATCAGTCACCGCATCCAGCAGCTGTCGCGCGACGTCTTCCAGCTCAACCAGGGCAGCGTCTACCCTGCCCTCCAGCGCCTGCTGTCCAAGGGGTGGATCGACTCCGAGTGGCGGGTGACCGAGAACAAGCGTCGCGCGCGCTACTACCTGTTGACCACCGCGGGACGACGTGAGCTCGAGCGCGAACGCTCGGAGTGGGAACGTTCGTCGGCCGCGGTGAACTGGGTGCTCGACGCGAAAGGGCACGCGGGATGAGCTGGCTCATGGCGGCGCGCGAGCGGGTGCGGGCGCTCTTCTTCGGCGGTCGAGCCGACCGCGAGATGAACGACGAGCTGCGATTTCACCTCGAAGAAGAAACGGCGATGCTCCGGGCATCGGGACTCGACCCCCGTGAGGCGCGCCGGCAGGCGCAGCTGCGGTTCGGCGGCATGGAGCGCGTCAAGGACGAAGTGCGGGAGGCGCGGGGGGTGGGCCAGCTGGACACCTTGCGCCGAGACGTCCGGTTCGCGCTGCGTCAGTTCTGTGGCTGCTGGGGCTTAGTGGTGCGCTTCTGGAGGCGGCTCTTTGCGGTGGGTAGTTAGCCGCTGGCCGTTAATGCTCGCGCTTTTGTCTGCCCAGTCTTATCTGTTGGCCGTGATTGAGAAGGCAGAATGCGTCTTGAAGAACCCGAATCTGCCACGCGGCCTGCCACGCGAACGGCCGGTGCCACGCGGCCCGCCACGCGAATCCTGACGGGTTTCGACAGGTTCTGAGGGGTTCGGACGGACGCCGACTCGGCGAATTCGCCAATAGAACCCGAGGGAGAATGGCACGCCCGGCAGGATTCGAACCTGCGACCCTCGGCTTAGAAGGCCGATGCTCTATCCAGCTGAGCTACGGGCGCACATAGGTGGGCTGCTGCCATCTTCTCACACTCGTGGCCCCTCCCCGGGGGGCACCTGCGCGTAGATCAGCAGGAGCAAGAAGGAGGGCCAAGATGAAACTGGGCATTCACTCACAGCAGGTCAACACCCTCGTAGTCGAGGGCCCCTGGCGATGCGCCGAGGCTCAGAGCGCCGACCTCCGGACGCTGGTACAGGAATTCGTTGCGGCCGGCCAGATCGAGGTCACCCTCGACCTCTCACGGGTGCCGTCGGCTGATTCGACCGCGGTAGGTGCGATCGCCTCGTGCCATATCACGCTGCAGAAGCAGGGCGGCCGGTTGATTCTGCTGAACCCGACGCCTCGGGTGACCCGGCTGCTCGAAGTGTCGCGACTGGTATCGGTCGTCGAGGTGCGGCGGATCGGGTGCAAACCGACCGAGGAGACGCCCCAGACGGGCCAGCTGGTGCGGAAGGTCGACCCGTCAACCTACGTTCCTGTCTGGACCGTGGCGGGCTGAGAGTGACAGGAGTAGAATCTCAGGCCGCATGGCGCCCACATACACCCTGCGTCGGCGTGGAGCCGACCGGCACACGCTGTATCAACTGGCGGTCCAGGACCCGACATTCGAAGTCGAGCTGGCCACGAACCAGTATCGGCGTCGACGCGGCCGTCGACCGTGCATCCTTCGGGAGGACTTCTGCGGCACGGCCGCGGTGTCCTGCCGGTGGGTGGAAGACCATGACGAGAACCGGGCCATCGGTCTCGACCTCGACGAGGCCACCCTGGCCTGGGCTCGTGAGCACAACGTGTCGCGGCTGGGTGACGCCGCGACGCGCCTCGACCTGAGACTGCGGGACGTGCGCGGGCTGACCCGCCCGCGGGCCGACGTGGTGCAGGCGTTCAACTTCTCCTCCTACCTGATTCATCCGCTGCCGGCGCTGGTGACCTACCTGCGCCTGGTGCGACGCAGCCTCACGCCAGGGGGCATCGTCATGCTCGACGGGTATGGCGGCTGGGAAAGCGGACAGGACGTCTCGGACCGACGCAAGATCAAGAGCCCGAACGGCACCTTCGGCTACGTCTGGGAGCAGGCGTCGTTCAACCCGGTGGACAACATGGCTACCTGCCACATCCACTTCGAGTTCAAGAACCGCAAGAAGTGGAAGAAGGCCTTCAGCTACACCTGGCGGGTCTATTCGCCGGCCGAGCTGCGCGACGCGCTCGAAGCGGCCGGCTTTCTCAACGTCGAGATCCTGTGGGACGTCGACGACGACCCGAAACGCTCCGATTTCCGGCCGGCGACCGAGGCCCAGAACTGCCCCGGCTGGCTCTTCTACGCCGTGGCGGAATCGCCGCTGGCCCCGGGCTCGGCGGCGCCTTGACTCGCTCTACCCCCGGGGGTACGCTCCGGCTCAATCACCGTATGTCCGCCCGGTTCGACGTCGTCTGACGTCACCAACTTCCAGGGGGAGCTGTCATGGCACGGACCATCCTGAACATCGCGTGCGGCGTGGTGCTGCTCGGCACGCTGGCCTACACCCAGCCGGCGAATCCGGCCGACGAGATGAGCACGGCCGCACTCCGGTTCCTGGACTCGCTGAACGACGAGCAGGAGCAGGCGGCGCGCTTCGCCTTCGACAGCGACGATCGGTTCGACTGGCACTTCATCCCGCGCGAGCGGAAGGGGGTACCGCTGAAGCTGATGACATCGGTGCAGCGGGCGGCCGCGCTGGATCTGGTCCGGGTAGGACTGAGTGAGAGCGGCTTCACCAAGGCCGAGGCGATCCGGCAACTCGAGCAGATTCTGTTCGAGCTGGAAGGACGCGACATCCGCGACCCCGACCTCTACTTCTTCATGATCTTCGGCGACCCGACGGCCGACACGTGGGGCTGGCGGTACGAGGGACACCATCTGTCACACAGCTGGACCATCGTGAACGGCGAAGTTGCCGCGACGCCGCAGTTCTTCGGCACCAACCCCGCCGAGGTCCGCGAAGGTCCGAAGCGGGGCCAGCGCGTGCTGGGCAAAGAGGAGGATGACGCGCGCGCCCTGCTCGCCTCGCTGACCCCCCAGCAGCGGTCGGCGGCGATGCTGTCGGACGAGGCGCCACGCGACATCCTGACGTCGGCCGAGCGTGAAGTGGCGATGCTCGACGACCTGGGCGTCTCACACGCCGACCTCGACGCCAGCCAGCAGGCCGCGCTCTGGTCCATCATCGAGGAGTATGCCAGCGCGCAGCCGGCGCCGGTGGCCGAGGCGCGTCTGGCCGAGGTGCGGGCGGCCGGCCTCGACAACATCAAGTTTGGCTGGATGGGCAGCCCCAACCGCGGCGAAGCCCACTACTACCGGATACAGGGCACGAACTTCCTGATCGAGTACGACAACACGCAGGGCAACGCCAACCACGTCCACAGCGTGTGGCGAGACTTCCGGGGAGACTTCGGTCGCGACCTGCTTGCCGAGCACTACGAGGCGTTCGCGCATCGGCCGTGGCTGGCCGACTAGGGTCCGTCGGGACGCAGGTGAACCGATTCGGAGCGTCGAAGCGCCCGGCCGGCACGTGCTGGCGTGTGCATCCTAGGTCGGATGGCAGAAACCCGATTAGCTCATAGTGAGCTATGGCCACAGATGCACACTTCTGCAGTCACCGAGTAGACTCAAACGGACTCTTTAGACTATAGTTGGGCTTGCGGGTTGGCAATCCGACAACCTTTACACCGTGTCCGAGTGCTGAACGCTGGCAGTCGGGCATTCTCGGGCCGTTCAGAGGGGTTCACACGCTCCACTCCGAACACGTCGTCCCACACGTCAGCCTCAGGAAGCCGCTCCCGCTTCCTCTGACGGCCCGTTACTTCCCTTCTGCTGAATCCGACACGGCCTTGAGGACCAGGAGCGTACGGTCGTCCTGGTTGCCGAACGAGAAGCTGCGCACGTCATCCATCACCTGGTGACAGATCTCCTCCGCGCTCTCGCGACGGGCGCCGCCGAGCACCGTGGTGAGACGGTCGTGACCGTAGTACTCGTCGTGGGCATCGCTCGACTCGACGATGCCGTCGGTGTAGAGCACCATGACGTCGCCCTCGTCAAGCGAGGTAATGCCCTCGAAGTAGCGGGGCGCCGAGAACATGCCGAGCGGCACGCCCCCGCTGCTCAGCTCCTCGACCTCGCCGTTGTCGCGCAGCACCATCGGCGGCTGATGCCCCGCGTTGACGTAGATCATCCGTCGCGACGGCACGTCGAGCACCGCGTAGAACAGGGTGACGTACCGCCCTTCCTCGACCGAGTCGTAGAAGAACCGATTGGCTCGTCGCATCACGGCCCGCACCGCCAGCTCGCGGCCGACCAGCGCATAGAGCGAAGCCCGGATCGCCGAGACGAGTAACGCCGCGCCGATGCCCTTCCCCACGACGTCAGCGATGATGATGCCCCACCGGTCATCAGGAAGCCGGATGAACTCGTAGTAGTCGCCCCCCACCTCGAACGACGCCTCGTTCACGCCCGAGATGTCCAGCCCGTCGAGCGACGGGATGTCTCGGGGAATGAGCTCGGCCATGACCTGTCGGGCCACGAGCAGCTCGCTGTCGATGCGCCGCTTGTCACGCACCTCCTCTTTGAGGCGAGCGCGCTCGATGGTGCCAGCCACCACGGTACCTAGCGTCTCGACCAGCTCGACGACCCGATCGTCAAAGGCACGGGGCGAGAGGGCCCGAAGCTCGATGGCTCCCATCACGGCCCGACTCAGCCCGATGATCGGCACCACCAGGCACGACTCGAAGGCACCCCGGGTGGCATCAGGCTGGTCTTCCTGGCAATTCGCCAGCACCGGCCGCGCCGTGGTCATGGCGCTCGCCACGACGCCGCGCTTCTCGACCGGGTCTCGCCGGCCCACTGCCGGACCCGAATCGCCACGCCACAGCCAATGCCGGACCTGGTTGCTCGATCGACCCAGCACGTAGACCCCCGCCGCGTCATACGAGACCAGCTCGGCCACGGCATCGAGCACGCCGTTGAGGATGACCTCGACGTCTTTCGACTCGGCCGACAAACGGTAGGCGCCCACCAGCGCGCGGGCCGCGCGCAGCGCGTCGTCGGTCTGGGAGCCGGAGGTCTGGGGCAGAGTCGGATCCGACATCAGCCCCATTGTAGCTGGCTAGACGGCACGAGCCCCGCGGCACTAGAATGGGAGGCTCGGCCTACCCCTACGGCCTCACGCTGTAGCGTTGTGGTGAGTGTAGCTCAATGGTAGAGCGCCGGACTGTGGCTCCGGATGTTGCGGGTTCAATCCCCGTCACTCACCCCATTTCTTCTTGGTCCACGGTCACGCATTTCACCCGGAGCACGCTGTGAACGGCTGGGCTTCACGATTCAGGCTCCAGGCGTCGAGCGCTTGTCTGGCAGCCGGGTTGGCGCTGACGGGGTGTGTCGAACCGGCTGGATCACCGTTCGAGGCCAGTCCGCTAGAGAGCCTCTCGTCGGCGGTCGAGCAGGCGGCCGCCACCGGCAGGGTCACGACCCCGGACGGCACCGGCGGCACCAACAGCGAGGCGACGCTCGGCAAGCCCTACCTCATCCTGATCTCGTTCGATGGCTTCCGACACGACTACCTGGACCGGTTCGATACGCCGAACTTCGATCGCGTAGCGGCCGCCGGCGCCCGGGCCGAACGGCTACTGCCGCCGTATCCGTCCCTCACCTTCCCTGCCCACTACACGGTGGCGACCGGACTCTATCCCGATGGACATGGCCTGGTCGGCAACCGGTTCTTCGACCCGGTGCGCGGTGAGGAATACAACTACCGCAACCGCCGCAACGTGGAAGACGGCAGCTGGTATGGAGGTGAACCGATCTGGGTGACCGCCGAGACGCAGGGCATGGTCAGCGCCGCCATGCTCTTCGTGGGCACCGAGGCCGACGTGGGCGGCATCCGGCCGACCTTCTGGACGCCCTACGCCGACCGCGGCTCGCAACGCGAGCGGGTCGACCAGGTGCTCGACTGGCTGGCGCTGCCGCCCGAGCAGCGGCCGCACCTGCTGACGCTCTACTTCTCGGCGGTGGACGGGGCGGGACACGGCGAAGGCCCCGCCTCGCCCGGGGTCGAACGGGCTATCGGGCAGGTCGACCGGGCGCTGGGGCGATTGCTGGCCGGCATCGATGCGCTGCCACACGGCGATCAGGTGTCGCTGGTGCTGGTGGCCGACCATGGCATGACCGAGGTCGACCCGGCGCGGGTGGTCAACCTCAGAGACCATGCCGACCTGGGCGGCGTCCGCGTGGTCGTGACCGGACCTCAGGCGAATCTGTTCATCGACGGCCCCGCGGCACGGGCCGTCGCGGTACGAGACGACCTGAACGATGGCCTTACGGCCGGACGAGCCTACTTGCGCGACGAGGTGCCCGAGCGTCTGCGATACCGGCTCAACCCGCGTATCGGAGATGTGGTCGTGGTGCCAGAGCCTGGGGCCATGCTGTCGATGCGCGAGCTCGACACCCCACCGGCCGGGATGCACGGTTACGACCCGAGGCACGACGACATGGCCGGCATCCTGCTGCTGGCGGGCCCCGACATCGTCCCCGGCTCGAGAGTGGGCAGCGTCGAGAGCGTCCATCTGTACCCGTTGATGGCGCATCTGCTTCGCCTGGCGCCGAACCCGGATATAGACGGCGACCTCGGCGCGCTTGCGTCGGTGCTCGTCGGCCGCTGACCGGGCGGGGCGGCGGGACTGAAGTCCCGCCCTACGAGTCCAGCCCTATAGGTCCCGTCCTACACCGCACTGCGAACTTGACGTCTACAGACGGGCGTACCAGTCGGCGAGGGCCTGGCCGATTTCGTGGGGACGATCTTCCTGCACGAAGTGCAGGCCAGGACCGACGTCCACGGTCTCGAGCGCGGCGACATTCGCCCTACACCACTCCACCAGATCCGACCGCAAGATGGCGCCCGGGTGGAACTGCAGCAGCAGCTTGGGCACTTGCGACTGTCCGAGCCACTCGGCGTACGCCCCCACCAGCTCGACCACGTCGGCGGGCTCACCGTCGACCGGAATCTCGTTCGGCCAGCGCCACACCGGTTTGCGGCTGGGCGGATCGATGAACGGCGCCCGATAGGCGTCCATCTCCTGATCGGTCAGGTCGCGCATGATGGCACCCGGCAGCACCTGCTCGACGAACACGTGCTTGTTGACCACCAGGTCCCAGCCCACCTCGGGCGTCCGGAACTGCTGAAACAGCGGCCGCACGGTCCGCGGCCACTCGTCCCAGGCGACCGGGCGGACGATCGCCTCCATGAAGGCGATGCCCTTCACGTTCGTCGCGTGTCGCCGCGCGTAGTGGAAGCCGAGCGCCGAACCCCAGTCGTGGATGACCAGCGTCACGTTCTCGAGCCCGAGCGCCTCGATGAACCCGTCGACATAGCGGACGTGGTCGACCAGCCGGTACTCGAGGTCCGGCTTGTCCGACTGCCCCATGCCGATCAGATCGGGCGCGATGCACCGCGCCACCCCGTCGAGATGCGGCATGACGTTCCGCCAGAGATAGGACGACGTCGGGTTGCCGTGCAGGAACAGCACCGGGTCGCCGCTGCCCCCTTCGACGTAGTGCATCCGTGAGCCGAGGACATCGACGAAGCGGGACGGATACGGGACGGTTTCGGTGATCGGCTCGGACACAGCGCCTCCGTTCTTGGCTTCAGGCTACGGGCCTCAGGCTTTCGCGACAAGTGAGCAGTTCCAGGCAAAGTATGACCGGAACTGCCCTGGCAGTCCTGCGTGCTTTACGAAGGCGGGACTGCCATAATCCCGCGCCATGACAAGTCGGGTGCAAGCGGTGATCGACGAGCGCGGGACACTCGTGTTCCCTGGGGTGTATGACGCATTGTCGGCGCGGATTGCCGAGCGCACGGGCTTTCCGATGGCGTTCGTCTCGGGCTACGCAGTGTCGGCGACGCTGCTGGGCGAGCCTGACGTCGGCCTGCTGACGCAGACCGAGGTCGTCGAACGGGCGCGGCGCATCTGTCGGGCGGTGTCGATCCCGATCATCGTGGACGCTGATACCGGCTACGGCAACCCGCTGAATGTAGTCCGCACGGTCGAGGAGCTGATCGACGCCGGCGCCGCCGGTTGCTTCCTGGAAGACCAGCAGTGGCCGAAACGGTGCGGACACATGCGGGGCAAGAAGGTGATCGACCGACAGGACTATCTGGACAAGATCCGGGCGGCGGTCGACACCCGCGGCGACCGCGACTTCTTCATCGTGGCCCGCACCGACGCCATCGCCACCAACGGGCTCGACGAGGCGCTGGCGCGCGCCGACGCGGCCCGGGCGCTGGGGGCCAACGCGACCTTTGTCGAGGCACCGCGGTCGCTCGACGAGCTGCGCGAGGTGGGGCAACGGGCGCCAAAACCGACCGTGGCCAACATGATCGAGCAGGGCAAGACGCCGGTGCTCGACGAGGCCGCGCTGGCCGAGCTGGGGTTCAACCTGGTGCTCTACCCGCTGGCCGGCCTCTACGCCTCGGCGCACGCCATCGCCGACATCTACGGCCGTCTGCGCGACGAGCACACCACCAGGTCGGCGGGCGACCGGATGATGGCGTTCGACACGTTCAACGACCTGATCGGGGTGGAAGACCGCTACCGGATGGCCGAGCGCTACGGCCACTCGGAGTAAGATCGATCCCCAGCCCGCACGGCATGTCCGACAAACAGATTCCCGCGTCGATCGACGACCTGCAGACCCTGCTCGCCAGCGAGTTCTATGTGGCGGACCGGGGGCTGGCCACCTCGATCTATCTCGCGCTCACCCTGGGCCGACCGCTGCTGCTCGAAGGCGAGGCGGGGGTCGGCAAGACCGAGGTGGCGAAGGTGCTGGCCAGCGGGCTCGGCACCGAGCTGATCCGGCTGCAGTGCTACGAAGGGCTGGATGTCTCCCACGCGGTCTACGAGTGGAACTACGCCCGGCAGCTGCTCGAGATCCGGATGCGGGAAGCCGCGGGCGGCGCCGACCGCACGCAGCTGGCGGAAGACCTCTTCAGCCGCGACTTTCTGGTCAAGCGGCCGTTGCTGCGTGCGCTCGAGGCCGAACGGGCGCCGGTGCTCCTGATCGACGAACTGGACCGGGCCGACGAAGAGTTCGAGGGATATCTCCTCGAGCTGCTCTCCGACTATCAGATCACGGTGCCGGAGCTGGGCACGGTGAAGGCGGTGACGCCACCCATCGTGGTGATCACCTCGAACCGCACCCGCGAACTGCACGACGCGCTGAAGCGGCGCTGCCTCTACTGGTGGATCGACTATCCGGACTTCGAGAAGGAGTACCGGATCGTGACCGAGAAGGTACCGGCCGCGCCGGCCGCGCTCGCCGCCCAGGTGACCCGGTTCGTCCAAGAGCTGCGCTCGGCCGAGCTCTACAAGGTGTCTGGCATCTCCGAGACGCTCGACTGGGTGGCCGCCCTGGTGGCCCTCGACCGCACGGAGCTCGACGCCGACACCGTCGACCAGACGCTGGGCCTGGTGCTGAAGACCCAGGAAGACCTGGACGCCATCCGTGGCGACAAGGCCCGCGCCCTGGTCGAACAGAGTCTCGCGCCCACCGAAGCGTAGGTCGGCATGTCTGACGGACACCTCTTCAAGAACCTGCTGCACTTCGGTCGTCTGCTGCGCACGGCCGGCATCGAGACCCACGCCGGGCGCATGCTCGAGGTGGCCGAGGCGCTGACCCACGTCGAGCTCGGTCGGCGCGACGACTTCTACTTCACGCTGCGCACGCTGCTCGTGAACCGACCCCAGGACGGCCCGGCCTTCGATGCCGCCTTCCGTCTGTTCTGGCGGGTGCCACGCCCCGCTGGCAATCCGAACGCCGACCCCAAGAGCGAAGGCCCGCGCAAAACGGCGCCGCCCCCGGAGGGACCACCCGCCGACCCGCGCGACGCGCCACCGCCAGACCGCAGCGAAACGGTGATGCAGGCCGAGCAGGTGGCGGCGATGACCTACAGCGCCCGCGAGGTGTCGCGCACCAAGGACTTCGCCGGCTTCAGCGACGACGAGATCGCCTCGGCGCGCGCCATGATGGCGGCCCTCGACTGGCGGCTCGGCACCCGCATCACCCGCAGGTGGCGCGCCGGACACGGACCGGTGGTGGACATGCGACGGGCGGTGCGCACCAATCTTCGTCACGGCGGCGAGCTGGTGCATCTGCCACGTCGCGAGCGCCGCATCCAGGTGCGTCCGCTGGTGTTGCTGTGCGACGTCAGCGGCTCGATGGAACGCTACAGCCGGATGCTGCTCCACTTCGTGCACACCCTCTCGGGTGGCCTCGACCGCGTGGAGGCGTTCCTCTTCTCGACCCGGCTGACCCAAGTGACCCGGCAACTGGCCCGCAAGGGTGTCGATCAAGTGGTCCCGAAACTGCCAGGTGAGGTGCCAGACTTCGCGGGCGGCACCCGTATCGGCGAGGCGCTCGGCCAGTTCAACGTGACCTGGTCGCGCCGGGTGATGGGACATGCGCCCGTGGTGCTGCTCATCTCGGACGGCTGGGACCGTGGCGACCCAGACCAGCTGAGCCGCGAGATGGCTCGGTTGCAGCGCTCGTGTCACCGGCTGATCTGGCTGAACCCGCTCCTGGGCTCGCCCCGCTACCGGCCGCTGACCCGCGGCATGCAGGCGGCGCTCCCCTGGATCGACGACTTTCTCCCCGTGCACAACCTGGCCAGCCTCGACGCGCTGGCCGAGCATCTCAACCGGCTGCCCGACCGACGCCCCTGGCGTCGCACCGGCGCCCCCCTTCTTCGTCGCCGCCCCTCAGTCACGGCGACCCCGGAGCACCTGTCTTCATGAAGATCACGGCCACCTACACGTTCGACGCGCCGCGCCAGGCGGTGTGGGACCTGCTACAGGACACCGAGGCCATCGCCGTCTGTCTGCCCGGCTGCGAGGCGCTCGAGCCGATCGACGAGCACCGCTACAGGGCCACCCTGACCGTGGGCATCGCGGCGGTGACCGGTCGCTACGAAGGCACGGTCGAGATGCAGGATCTCGACCCGCCGAACAGCTACCGCCTGGTAGTCGAGGGACGCGGCAAGCCAGGGTTCATGAAGGGAGGCGGCGCGCTGAAGCTGACCGACCAGGATGGCGGCACCCGGGTGGACGTCGAAGGCGACGCCGAAGTGGGCGGCACCATCGCGCGGGTGGGCCAGCGCCTGATCGGCAGCGTGTCGAAGATGATGATGGACCGCTTCTTCACCTGTCTACGGTCGCGTCTGACCACCTAGCAGGCTGCTAAGCTGGAGCTATGGCACGACGATCCGTGGTCGGGTGGCTCGCACTCATCGCCAAGGGCATTGGCGCCGTGCTCTTGCTCGTGGCCGGCACCGTCGCGGTGGCCTGGATGGCCGGCGTCCGGGTGGAGCTGAGCGGCGGCTTGCGTCCGATACTCACTCGGTTCGACGCCGAGGCGAACATCGACGCGCTCGAGGCCGATCGAGCCCGCGACGCCGAACCTGCCCCCGCCGGCGTGAAGGCCGACCGGCGGCCAGAGGCAGTCTGGGCGTCGTTTCGCGGCGATGCACGTGACGGGCACTATCGCTTCCCGATCCGGACCGACTGGCCCGACGACGGCCTGAGCCCACTCTGGAAGCAACCGATCGGTGGCGGCTATGCCTCGTTCGTGGCGGCTGACGGCCGGCTGTTCACCATCGAGCAGCGACGTGATCAGGAAGTGGTAACCGCCTACGACGCCGAGACCGGCGCAGAGATCTGGATGCACGGGTGGGACACGCTGTTTCAGGAGGCGATGGGCGGCAACGGCCCCCGCGCCACCCCGACCCTAGACGGCGACCGTCTGTTCGCCTTGGGCGCCGGCGGCGAGCTACGGAGCCTGGCCGCCGCCGACGGACGTCAGCACTGGCGCACCAACATCCTGGAGGACGCCGGCGCCCGCAACATTCAGTGGGCCATGTCCGGGTCACCGCTGGTCGTCAACGGCCTGGTCGTGGTAGCGCCGGGCGGACCCGACGGCCGATCGGTGGTGGCCTACGACGCCGACACGGGCGACATCGTCTGGGCCGTGCTCGACGACGTGGCCGGCTACGCGGCGCCGGTGCTGACCGAGTTGGCCGGCGAGCGGCAGATTCTGGTGGTGACCTCCCAGCGCGTGGCCGGACTCTCGGTGGCCGACGGCGCGCTGCTGTGGGAGCACCCCTGGATCACCAACAGCGGACCGCCCAACATCTCGCAACCGCTCGTCATCGGCAATAGCGTGTTCCTCTCGGCCGGCTACGGCCATGGCGGCGCGCGCTTCGACGTCAGCCGCGATGGTGGGCAGCTGGTGGCCACCGAGCGCTGGCGCACCAATCGGATGAAGAACCGGTTCGCCAGCTCGGTACTGCACGAGGACTACATCTACGGGCTCGACGAGGGGATCCTCGCCGTGCTCGAGGCCGAGTCAGGCGAGCGGGCCTGGAAAGCGGGTCGCTATGGCCACGGCCAGCTGCTGCTGGCCGACGGGCATCTGGTGATTCTGACCGAGCGGGGTGAGGTAGTGCTGGTGCGGGCCACCCCCGAGGAGCACCAGGAGTTGGCCCGGTTCGACGCCATCGACGGCAAGACGTGGAACGTGCCGGCGCTGGTCGACGGACGTCTCTACGTGCGCAACGCCGCAGAGATGGCCGCCTTCGACGTCAGACCGTAGGTTTCTCGCCGACACGCCAAGAAACCTGGCAACGGGTCAGGCTCGTTTCCGCTTCTTCGCGGTCTTCCGAGCCGTAGACTTTGCAGGGGTCTTCTTTGCTTCGCTGACCGTGTCGAGGCTCTTGTGCAGGGCGGCCATCAGATCCACCACCTTGGCCGGCTCGTCCTCTTCCTGCACCACGAACTCTTCGCCCGCCACCTTCACGTCGATGACCGCGCGCAGCTCCTTCTGATACTGGTCTTCGGTCTCGCCGAAGTCGATCTCGCCTTCGAAGTTGCCAGACGTCGCGCCCCGTCCTCAGGGCGCCTGGCGGGCGGCAGACGCCTGTGTATTCTGGGCGTCGCATGGGAGGACGCTCCGGCTCACGGGCACGTCCGGCCGCAGCCGGGAAACCGGCCGCTCGCTGGCGCGGCGGCACCACGGCGCTCAAGCCGATGCTGGCGGTGCTGACCGACCCCAACGAGCACGACCGGCTGCTGGCTCGCGACGACCTGGTGTTCGAGCCCAAGTACGACGGCATCCGGGCCCTGATCGAGGTGGAGCCGCCCGCCTCACCACGCGCCACTCCCCGTATCCGGATCTGGTCGCGCCTCGGCAACGAGAAGACCGACCAGTTCCCCGAGGTGGCCGACGCGCTGGCGTCCGTCGCACCCACCCTCGATGGCCCGCTGCTGCTCGACGGCGAGATCGTGGCCGTCGACGCCGCGGGCGGCGCACTCCCCTTCCAGCATCTGCAGGGCCGCATGCATCGGCGACGACCCTCGCGTGCCAAGCTGCCCAGGACCGGCTCGGCCTTCATCGCCTTCGACCTGCTGCGCAACGGTGGCGAGGACCTGCGGACGCTGCCGCTGACCGCGCGACGGTGGCGAGGACCTGCGGACGCTGCCGCTGACCGCCCGCCGGATGCGTCTCGAAGCGGTCGCCTCGGAATGGGGCGACCCCGTGCTTCGGCTGATCAGGAGTCAGATTGGCGATGGCGCGGCGCTACGGCAGGAGGGGGTGGTGGCGAAAGACCCGGGCGCCCGCTACCTGTCGGGCAAGCGGCACCCGGGCTGGCGCAAGATCAAGTTCGTCAAACGGCAAGAGTTCGTGGTGGGCGGCTGGACTGAGGGCCGTCAGACGCGCAGCCACTTCGGCGCGCTCATCGTCGGCTACTACGCACCGGACGATCCGGAACATCTGGTCTACGCGGGGCACGTCGGGTCTGGATTCAACAGCGCCGAGCTGTCCGCCATCGGCGAACACCTGCAGGAGATCGAGCGGGACGACCCGCCCTTCGCCGACGTCCCTCCCACCAACGAAACGACCCACTGGGTCTACCCCAGTCTGGTGGTGGACGTGAAGTTCACGCAGTGGACGGCCGACGACGTGCTGCGCAACCCGGTCTACATGGGGGTGAGGACGGATCGGGAGGCCGAGGAGGTGCGCCGGGAGGATACGCGGGCGGCGTCTCGGCCTGCGCAAGGAGTCAGAAGACAGGAGACAGGAGGAAAACCCCGCCGGCTTCAGGACAAAACCATGCCATAGAGCCTGAGATCTCGCGGCCAACCCTGGATCCGGCGGTCGCGCAGTTGTGCTCGCAGATCGACGCGCTGGAGGCCAGCCGGAAGCGAAGCACGTTGGTCATGCCCGACGGCTCGCGGGTCGAGGTGGGTAACCTGCACAAGGTGTTCTGGCCCGAGCCCGGACTGACCAAGGACGATCTGGTTCGCTTCAACCTCCGGATGTCCCCCTATCTCCTGCCGGTGGTGACCGACCGGCCGCTCGTCATGAAGCGGTTCCCGAACGGCATCGACGGGAAGTGGTTCTACCAGCACCGGTCGCCCGACCAGATACCGGAGGGCATCCGGTTGGCCGTGGTGCGAGAGAGTCCGGACCGGGCCGACACCGAGGTGCCGTATCTGATTGGCGGCAGTCTGCAGACGCTCACCTACATGGCGCAGCTGGCCGTCCTGTCGCAGGACCCGTGGTTCTCGACGCTACCCGACATTCGAGAGGCCGACATGGTGGCGCTCGACCTCGATCCGATGCCGGAGACGCCGTTCAGCAAGGTGATCGAGGTGGCGCGCTGGCTGCACGACGAGTTGGACAAGCTGGGCACCCCGGCCGTCGTGAAGACGTCCGGTTCGTCCGGCCTCCACATCTTCATCCCGCTGCCACCCGGCACTCCATACGACGCCAGCATAATCTTCTGTCAGATCCTGGCCACCATCGTGGCCTCGCGGCACCCCCGCACGGCGACGGTCGAGCGGATGGTCAAGAAGCGCCCCACCGACGTCGTCTACATCGACTACCTGCAGAACATCTACGGCAAGACGCTGGCATGCGCCTACAGCGCTCGCGCCAGCCGGTTCGCAGGCGTCTCCACCCCGCTCACCTGGGACGAGTTGCACGACGGCCTCAGGAGCGGCCTCCGCCCCGAAGACTTCACCATGCAGAACATCTTCGACCGCCTCGGAAGAGTGGGGGACCTCTGGGCACCGCTCCGGGACGATCCGCCAGCCGACCTGCACGCCGTGCTCGACTACGCCGGCCCCTAAGCGGTTGCGCGGGCCGCGGACAGCCCGTAAAATTAGCGGGTTGCGCGCCTGTAGCTCAGCTGGATAGAGCGCCGGGCTTCGAACCCGTAGGTCGGGGGTTCAAATCCCTCCGGGCGCGCCAACTTGTTTGGCGCCTGTAGCTCAGCTGGATAGAGCGCCTGCCTCCGGAGCAGGAGGCCGCAGGTTCGAATCCTGCCAGGCGCGCCAACCTTTCCCTCGTGTGGGCCGCTAGCTCAACTGGCAGAGCAGCTGACTCTTAATCAGCGGGTTCGGGGTTCGAGTCCCTGGCGGCTCACCACTTTTCTTCAATAAAACCGGCCATCGGTGAGCCGACGCCACGCTTACCT
>MDTE01126996.1_pt1 | contig 18757 bp, 18 predicted proteins | sample 811231 | NCBI WGS metagenome assembly MDTE01 (sample SAMN05326651, study PRJNA326480) | marine metagenome | isolation source: seawater | place: Indian Ocean: Red Sea | collected 2010 | reverse complement strand
TTTTGTGGCCCATCGATGGTATTTACGAATGTAAAATTACCTAGATCTGAATTTCCACAAAAAGGAAGCAAGTTTTATTCAAAGACCTTAGTTAAAAAATCTGCAAGTATTGGCGCTAATGCAACAATTATATGCGGAGTTACTATAGGTGAGTATGCTCTAATAGGTTCTGGAACTGTAGTAACAAAAGATGTCCCAAGTTTTTCATTACTTGTTGGGAATCCAGGGAAGGTAATTGGCTGGGTGGATAGATATGGATCAAGATTAATTTTTGATAATGATAATATTGCAAAATGTAGTAGAACTGGTGAATTATATAAATTACAGAATGATAAGTTATTATCAATTGAAAAATAATTGTAATTATTTATAAATAAAAAAATGAAAAATAATTTTCTAAATGAAAAAAAAGCTGATATAATTGCATTTATTGATAAAGATTCCTCATTCATATCAAATTTCATATTCAGAATAAAAAAGAAATTTAAAATTATAAAATCTATTGACTCAGATAATAGGATTGATATAAATCACCAAGACTGCTTATTAATTATAAAAGAAAAAAATGATAGTTTAAGAGTTACTTCGAGTCATTTATTAAAAAAAATTGGAAATATCTCAAAAAATAATTTATTATTTTTTGAGGTCAAACAATCTGATGATTCAATTCAAGAATTAAAATTAAAACTTTTTCTTGGCACTGATCTGAAAAATATTAATAAAGTATCCATTAAAGGATTTTTTACAAAGAGTGCTGATCTAAAATCAAACAACCAAGGTAAATCTTTTTATTTTGAGTTAGACAGGTCTATCTATCCTTTAATGAAAAATCCAACTTATTTTATTAATATAAAGATTGATATTCCTAAAGAGCTTAAAGACTATAATAAAGATAAAAACATTTTTTTTGTTATATCTAAAATACAAAAAGAATCATTTATTAAATTAAAAACAAATTATAATTATCTTACTTTAGATAATAATTCTAATATTAACAATTTAGAAAAACCCTCGGTTTTTTTAATTTCATTAGATGGAGTAAGTAGCAAGGATTACGATTTTGTTATTAAAACTATAAATGGGGATAAAGATATATTTAATGACTCTGGCTTAAAATTTTCCAATTCAATATCATCTTCAACTGTCACTCCAACTTCAATAGCATCATTATTAACAGGCTTAGGTCTTTCTAGGCATTATTTGTATGATTATAAAGAATGGTTTACTTCTAAAAATCTTAATTCATTATCTCCTACAATAAAAATATTACCAGAGCTTTTGAAAGATGTAGGTTACTCTTGTTATAGTATTAATTGTTTTTCAAAACTCTCTCCAATGTATGGATTTAATAGAGGATTTGACTTATATAAAAATGTTTGTTCTGGTCAAATACATAATTATAGATATTATGAAGAATTAGTAGAGTATCTTAACCTAAATAAATTTCCCCTATTTTTATTTGCCCATTTGCCTGGAGCACATCCACCTATGAATTCCAATTTTTCTTTAAATGAGAAGAATGATATTCAAGCATATTTCTCAACTCTAAAGAATAGTTTAAACTTATTAAATACTTTTGTTTGTAATCTTAAATCAAAAAATATTTACGATAACTCATTAATAATTGTTACTTCCGATCATGGGAGATCACTTAAGGATTACACACGTCAAGGACATCAGTTTAATGAATCAAGAATCCGTGTTCCTTTACATATAAAATTTCCATTGAATCAAATGGATTTAATAAATGAATGGGCCTTAAAATCAAATCATTATATTAGTAATTCCTTGACTATCTATGACATTATAACAAAAACACTAGATATTAATAAACCACCGTATTTTGATAAATACAGTAAAAGAGTTTATAGTGAAATTAAATGGTTAGTTGAAACCATTGATTATAATTCATTTGATAAAATTGGCATTGTAGGTTATGATGAAGATTATAAGTATGTAATAGATTTTAAGTGCGATATAAATAACCATGTAATTTTTGATGATTATAGCATCAATGCATATAAATTAACTGAAATAAAAACGGCTATTAAATTAGATAGAGAATTTAGCAACTTTGAAATCAATAATATTATTGACAGTGCCAAAGGATATTTAAATGATGGGTTTGATTTCCAAAAGAAAAACCCTCTCATAAAACAAAAATATACCACACATTTCATTTAATTTTTTTTGTAGAAATTATTATAGGATCAAGATAATAAAGGAATTTTATAATGATGGGTGATTATGCAGATTTAATCAAAAAATTTTTAGATAAAGGATACAAAGATATATTTTTTAATCAACTATCAGAAAAAAATAAACAATTAATTATTAGGCATGATATTGATTATGATTGTGAGTCAGCATATAAAATAGCAAAAATAGAAAAAGAGATTGGTGTTAAATCAACTTTCTTTTTTATGATAAGCAATCCAATCTATAATATTTTCTCTGAAGAGAATAAAAAATATATTAATAATATTAAATCTCTAGGCCACGAGATATCAATACATTTTGATTATGAAGTTGGTGATTTAAAAAATGAAATGAGAATATTTGAATCTTTTTTTGATACTAAAATAAATATTATCAGCATTCATAGGCCAAATTTAGATATTTTACATAATCTTAATGTTGAACATACTTACTTGCCTAAGTACTTTAATGATATTAAATATATTTCTGATTCTAGGGGAGAGTTTGGTTATGGTCATCCAATCCATGCTGAAGAATTTAAAAAAGGCAACTCAATACAATTGTTGATACATCCTGTATGGTGGGTATATAAAAACTTAAATACTAATGAGGTTATTGAAGCTTTAATAAATAAAAACTATAAAATGAATAAAGAATTTTTTAAACAAAATCTTTCATCTTATAAAGAACATATAAAATGATTATTGGAATATTTGGATGTAAAAATAGTACAAAATTTTTAATAAAATCATTAATTGATAGAACTAAGGTTGATCACCTAATAACAATTAATGAAGAAAAAGGCAAAAAGTTTAATGTCGCAGATTATTGCAATTTATATCATTTAGGAACTAAGCATGATATTGATGTTTATTATTCAAAAACATATAGCTTAAAAAGAAAAGAAGATATATTATATATTAATAGTTTAAAAATTGATATTGCATTTGTAATCGGTTGGCAAAGAATTATTCCTAAAGAAATTTTAGAAAATATGTCTATTGGCGCATTTGGTATGCATGGTAGCTCTATGGACTTACCTCTAGGTCGAGGACGTTCTCCAATGAATTGGTCAATCATAGAAGACAGAAGGTATTTTAAGACTAGTTTATTTAAATATGACTCAGGAATTGATAGTGGAGATGTGCTAGATACGGTTAAATTTGACATAACAAATAGAGACACTGCAGAGACATTACATTTTAAAAATACTTTATCAATGCATTATTTAATTGATAAAAACTTTAAGAAGTTATTTAGTAATAATTTTAAACTTAGAAAACAAAAAAATATTACTCCGACTTATTATCCAAAAAGAAATCCAAGTGATAGTTTGATTGATTGGGAATTAGATGTTTATGCTATAGAAAGATTTATTCGAGCAGTTACGAAACCTTTTAATGGTGCTTTTACATTTTTAAAAAATAAAGTTATAATATTTAATTCTCAAGTTTTTGATACATTTAATTTTGGTTTTGAAAATAAATCTTTAGGAGAAATTGTTGTAGTATTTCCAAATGGAAAGTTTTTAATTAATTGCAAGGGTGGATTACTTCTTGTTAATAAATATTTAGCTTTAAATGATGATATCGAAGTTGGCTCCATTTTTAATAACAATAATTTTGAAATAAAGAATTTCCCAAAGAATAATTTTGGCAATTATGATTTGGAAAAATAAAAATATATATAAGTATATAAAGTCTATTATTTTTTATTATAAGGAAAGAGAACCCTTATATAAAAAAATGATTGATTATTCTATTTCAGAAAAAATAAATATAATAGATATTGGATCAAGCGATGGAGAGGAATCAAAATATATTTTAAAAAAATTTCCATCAATATCAAAGATCCATCTTGTAGAACCTGATATTAATAATTTATCAGTTGTGAAAAAAAATATATCAAAAAAGTTTAAAGATAAGATTAATTATTATAATTTTGGATTATCAAATAAAAATTATAGGGGCGATTTTTTTGTTTCTAATATTAATTCTAATCTTAACTCAATTATTAAAAGAGATGAGTCTTTTAACAAAATAACTACAGACTTTGTTGATATAAAATCATTTGTAGAAAATAATGAAATATGTAGTCCATTATTAATAATGATGGATATTGAAGGACAAGAGGTAAAGGTTTTGGAAGGACTATTGCCACTATTAGATAAAATAAAAAAGATGAAAATACTATTTGAAGTACATCCTCCAATGTATGGTGAAAATAATTCACTTGAAAAAATTTTAATTAAATATTTTAATAAAGGTTATAGAACTCAATTAGTTGAATCAGCTGGCACCCCAATTCCACCAAAGTTTAAAGAACATTCTATGGAACCAATACTAATTAAAGGTAAAAGGGCTCTCTACCGAAACCCCCAAAATGATTTCATTCTGAAGTATGCCTGTCACCCCATAATTAGTCCTATAAACTATGAACCATGGTATGACAAAAAAATTATTCGATCATTACTTATCTCAAGCAAATATAGTTAATAAAAATAAGGGCAATTTTATGAATATTAAGAATCTCTTTGTTGAAAAATACAATAAAGCTATAGTGACAGGGGGAACTGGATTTATTGGTAGTCATATAGTAGAAGAATTAATAGAACTTGGTATAGATGTTGTTTGTGTAGATGATGGATCGGCAGGTAAAGTTGAAAATGTTTCAGCACATTTTGATAAAACAAACTTTCAATATTTTGAATGTGATATTGTTGATTATAATAAATTAAAAACTATATTTAATAATGTTGATATAGTTTTCCACAATGCAGCTTCCAAAAAAAATATTTGTCTTAAAGATCCTAGAAGAGATTTAGATGTTAATAGTAAAGGAACGTTTAACTTATTAGAATTATCTAGAGATAATGGCGTTGCAAAATTTGTTCACGCTTCAACCGGTTCTGTATACGGAGAAGCTCAATTTTTTCCTCAAACAGAAAATCATCCATTTAATCCTGTATCATATTATGGGGTTAGCAAGCTCGCTGGAGAAAGGTATGTGCAATTATTTAATCATTTGTACAATCTTGATACTAGTATTTTAAGATATTTTCATGTTTATGGTCCAAGACAAGAGCATAATGAATTTGGAGGAGTTGTTTCAATATTTATTAGAAATATGATTAGGGATGAAAACCCAACTATTTTTGGAGATGGAACGCAAGAAAGAACGTTTACTTATGTTAAAGATTTGGTAAAAGCAAATTTATTAGTAGCTATTAAAGATGAAGCAAATGGGGAAGATTATAATTGTGCTTCAGGTATTGCAGTTACTATAAATGAGCTATGTTTTGAAGTAATTAAGCTTTTTGAAAAAGAGGGGAAATTAAAACCTAAGTATGAAGATTGGCTTATTGGAGATATTAAAAAATTTGATGTTAGCAATAAAAAAATAATTGAACTAGGATTAAGCTTTGAAAAAGATTTTTTCAAAATGCTTAATTATACAATTCAAGAAATGAAGAAATATCTAAAATAGTTAATAACATTTTGAAAAATCAATCCGCTCAAAATTTAATAGTTTTATCAACATACAAAGTTTCTCTTACAAATTGGGAAAAATCAGGTCTTCTGGATCGTGAGGTTGGATATTATATATTAATGGAAAAACTTTATAAAATAAAACTTTCAATAGTTACTTATGACAAAAATGATAAAAGATTTACTAATACTTTTAAAAATATAAAAATTTTGTATAGAAAAAAAATTAATAATTTTCTTTTTAGTTTGTTTGCACCTTTAGTTTATTATAAATCTTTTAAAAAGTCTGATATAATCAAATCGAATCAATCTAAAGGTGCTTGGATGGGATTGATTGCAAAAATACTTTTTAGAGGGAAAAAACTAATTGTTAGATGTGGTTGGGTACGTACAAAAGAGATGATGCAAAAAGTTGAATTGAAATCGGGGTTCAAATTATTAATAGAAATATTTTTAGATAAGATATCATTTAAATATTCCGATGCCATTATTGTTACTACAGAATTAGATAAAAACTATATAATTAATAATCACAATATTCATGAAAAAAAAATATATGTTATTCCTAATTCAGTAGATATTAATCTATTTAAGAAAACTGAAAAAAAACCATTTGGTAATAAATTAAAAGTTATTTCAATTGGAAGATTTGTTAATTCTAAAAACTTTGAAAGTTTAATTACTGCTTGCGGTGAGTCTAGATATGTAAAAGAATTAATTTTGATTGGAAATGGCCCTAATAAAAACATTTATAATAAGATAGCAAAAACAAACAAAACAAAAATCACATTTATCTCTAATGTAAATAACGATTCAATACCTAATCATCTAAATAAAGCAGACTTATTTATCATGCCTCAAAAATATGCATCTGGAATGTCAAAAGTAATAATGGAAGCTATGGCTATGGGAATTTTAACTATTGCTTCTGATATCCCTGCCCATCTGCATTCGATAGATGACGGTGTAGATGGATTTATTTGCGGAGGGTCATCTGAGTCTATTAAAAACTGTATTAAAAAAGTATTTACTATGAATTATGAAGAGAGATTAATAATTCAAAATAATGCTTCAGAGAAAATAATTAATCATTTTTCATTTGAAAAAAGTATTGAAAAAGAATTTTATTTATATAATTCATTATTAAAATAATTTGTAAACCTTCATTATATAAATTGGAGGGATAAATTTAGAAAACCAATCTAGTTTATGACGTTTTTTTATTTTATTTCACAAACATTTTTTATACTACTATATGTCATAGGATATGGTAATAATAATACTCTTGGTGGAGTGCCAGTTTTTTTCCTTTTATTTTCTACAATTATAATGATTTGGGTTTTAGATTATAATAATCTAAAAAAATATTATAATAATGCATTGACAAGCTTTTTCCTTTTTGGCTTTTTTTGTATTGCTTCAAGTTTTTTTGGTATTTTTTCTACTTTTTTTGATATACATCTGGATAGATCTTTTATAATTAGGCAGTCTTATTTCATACCATATCTAGCATTTGGGATACCTGTTTTTGCTGAAAGTTTTAATTATGGCATTTTTAAGTATTTAATTAACAATCTAAAATTTTTTTTTATTTTTTCAATTTTATTTTTTAATGCTGGAATTATATATAGTGTTATTTTATTGATCGCAATTAAGTCACGAAAAATTGCATTTTTACTTTTTATTATTGCTCTACTAAGATATTATTTATCTCCTAATTTTTTCACTATATCTTTACAGGTTTTGATTATTCAACTAACTCTCCTTGTTTACTTTCTAACAAATATAAATTTTAATATAAAGTTATTAAGTACGGTTATTTTGCTATTAGTATTAGGTGGTTATGCAATCCAAGATAGTTTGATAAGTTTAATAACGCTGTTTGATTCACATGCGGGTTTTCGACTAAATCTTTGGGTTGATAATATAAAATCTACAATTGATCAAACTTTTACTTTTGGGCACGGTTTTGGTACAAGTTATTATTCTGCTGAAGGAAGAGAACCAGGTGATTTTATTTTGGAGGGTTTATCAACAAGATCGAATTATGCTGCAGAAACTCTTCGTAGCTATTCTCTTGATAAAGCAGAGTTTGTTATGGGTCAACACAATTCAATAATTAATATTTTTTATAGAATGGGAATTATAGGTTTAGTTTTGTTTTTAAATATTTTTATTTCATCCATTAAGCAACTAAATATATATGGTCCTTCAAAGCAGGTAAAATATATATATATGATATGTATTATAATCATTGCTGTAAATGTTGGCTTAGAATCACCAGGCTATGCTACTGAATTCATTTTTTTATTCGGTTTGATCAGATTCATGTCTCATCATTATTTTTTGGACTATTATGAAAAAAATTACTTTATTAAAGGGCTTTAATAGGGAAATATTTTGCATATATTTAAAGAAAATAAATTTTTATGGTTAAAAGGTATTACCTTATTATATATAATAATTAATATTGGATTATTTTTTTTATTGCGAACTTCTTTTTGGGGATTTGAGAATCAAGATTCAAAACATATATTGTCTAATAGGAAATTAGATATAAAAAACCCAGACTATAGTTTTTCATTAGCATCTCATATTGGTGATTCATTAGTATCTCATATTGGTGATATGAATGACAATATTGGATATGAACACTCCTCTAGCTTTGACATAATAAGTAATTATGTAATAAGAGAAAAATTGGATGCTCTCTTTATACTGGGGGACATAGGAAAAAATATAGAATCTAGAATTAACAAGGATAGAGATATTATCCCATTTCGTATTGAATTGATTCCTGGCAATAATGACATATCTAATAATGAAGAATACAATAAATTTGTAGATCGATGGGGAAATTATCGTTCAATTCAACAAGATAATATTCTTTTTATACTACTAAATTCAATGGATTGTGGCTCAAATTATTACCCTCATGAGGGATGTAGTATGTCAGAATCTCAAGTTGATTTTATTGAAGAAGCTTTATTAAATATTAATAATTCAATAGATCATGTATTTGTTATGGTTCATCATATATACTGGTGGAATGAATTGGATACTATTTCACGATTAAAATTATCGAAATATTCTGAATTAAGAATTGATAGTATTTATAAAAAACTTGTAAGTAATGAAATTAAATTTAAAAGTGCTATAGTAATTTTATTAAAAAAACTATTATTTTTTGGAAACCATGTTGTTTTTGGTCGGAATGATAGCAAATCATCAACTGGGTGGTTTAAGAATATTCATCAAATACTTGATGATTTGGATCAAAATGTTTTTGTTATTGGCGGAGATTCTCCTTTTAATGGAAATATAATTATAGATGGAATACACTATATAAATACAGGATTTACTAATTATTATTGGAATACAAATGGGAAAGAAATATTTACCATTAAAGTAAAAAGAAAACATTTCCAATTAGAAAGTTTAAGTCTGATATATTAAAATTATAATTATTTAAGTTTTTCAATAATGGAAACACCTTTAATCTCAATCATAATGTCTACTTACAATAATGAGAAATCATTAGAAAAAAGTATAAAAAGTATTTTAAATCAAACTTTAGATAATTTTGAATTTATTATTATAAATGATGGTTCAACCGATAATTCTAATTTGATTATTCAGAAATATGCGAACCTTGATAGGAGAATCATTTATATTAATCAACCTAATAAAGGATTAACTAGATCATTAAATATAGGAATTAAAGCTTCACGAGGTAAATATGTAGCTAGGCAAGATGCTGATGACATTAGCCTACCTAACCGATTGTCGGAACAAATACATTGGCTAGAAAATTATAATTATGAGTTTTGTTGTTCGCGTGCGATTTTAAACGAATCGAAAAAAATAACTCCAAGAATAACTCATTTTTTTCATCATAGTTTAACAGCATTAATTAAAAACCCATTTATCCATGGAACGTTTATGGTCAAAAAAATATTGTTAGATAAAATTGGTGGTTATGATGAACATTTTATTTATGCGCAGGATTATAAACTAATAATTGATTTAATTAATATATCTGTAAAAATTAAAAAAATTAAATCACCATTATATATTTTGGGAGAACAAAAAAATAGAATTAGTATTTTACATTTAAATGAGCAAAACATCTTTTCTAAAGAAATAAAAAAAATTTATTATTATAATATTTTTAAGAGAATTTTATATGGCTATGAATAATTTATCTTTACCAAATTTTATTATTATTGGCTCTGAAAAGGCTGGCACTACAACAATCTCTAATGCTATTGGAATGCAAAAATCAGTTTTTATACCAAAGATAAAAGAAATACATTATTTTTCTAATAATTGGCATAAAGGATTAAACTGGTATAAAAGTTTTTTTAATAATAAATCTAAAATTAAAGGTGAAGCAAGCCCATCTTATTCAGATTATCCATTAATTAAAAATGTTCCAGAAAGAATATTTAAAATAGTGCCAAACGTTAAATTATTATATGTTTTGAGGAATCCAATAAAACGGATTATATCCCAATATAGACATGCATTGTATTATAACTGGATTCCACAAAATTTAAATTTTTCAGAAGCAATTGATTATAGACCTCAATTGATTGATACAGGTAGATACTATTTTCAAATAGATCAATACTTAAGGGTTTTTGATATAAATCAAATTAAAATTATTTGTATTGAAGAAATAAATGAGATCGGATTTTTTGAATCTATATATGAATTTTTAAATATTAATAATCCTATTATAGGCAAAATAAAAAACAAAAATAAAACCAAAGATAAATTCGTTTTTCCTAGGCATTTAGAGTTTGCAAGGAAATCTGATATGATTAGAAAAATTGCTGGCTCATATCATAATGAAGGATTGTTAATTAATAGGTATTACAATGTTCTAAAATTATTTAACAGAAAAAAAATACCTTATCCAGATATTCCTCATGATGTAGAAGGTAGATTGTTAGATGTATATTATGAAGATATAAAAGCTCTTTCAAATATAACAGATATCAATTTTGAAAAAGCATGGCAGTTATCAAATAAAAACAATCAATACTAATGAATATTGGAATAAATTTATTATTTAAGGCTTGGGGTGGCCAGATTCCACATATCGTTAATACCTTAAAGTATTTAAATGAAAAAAGGAATGATAATAATATTAATAATATTACTCTTTTTGTAACAAAACGAAATTTAGAGCTATTTAAAAAAAATGAATTAGATGGGATTCAAATTGTTGTATCAAAAATTTCAAATCTCTCTACTCCAATTCGTGTTATTTGGGAACAAATATTTCTTCCATTATCGATAATTAAAAGGGGAATTGATATAATCTATTTCCCTGGAAACATATCACTTTTTATAAAAACGTGTAAGGTAATTCAACATATTGCTACAATTGGACCCTTTTGGGATGATATGTATAAACTAGATGTGCCAATAAATAATTTAAAATTTAGATTAAATAAATTTTTTATTATTAAAACTTCTAACAATGCAGACGCAATGCTTTTTGAATCTGAGTATACTAAAGATTTTTTTATAAAAAAATTTAATACAGTAAAAGAAAACAGTTTCGTTATTAATTATGGTAAAGATGCAAATTATTTTCCTGAATTAAATGAGAAAGTTTTAAAAAAATATAATATTAATACTCAATTTGCATTATGTGTTTCACATTTATACCCATATAAAAATATTATTAATATGATTAAAGCATACCATTTAGCATTAGCAGATTATAAATTTGAAAATAAATTCGAGTTAATCATTGCAGGTAAAATTTATTATGATGAGTTCTATGATGAGATAAAAAAATGCATTAATAAATTTGATTTAAATGAAATAGTTAGAACTATTGGCATTATTAATCAAAAAGAATTAAGAGCTTTATATTCACAATGCGATTTTTTAATTTTTCCTTCTCCTTGTGAAAACTTTGCCTACACACTTGTTGAGGCGATGTCATGTGGGGCGGCGATCGTTTCATCTAATACCACTGCAATGCCAGAAACTTGTCAAAATGCAGCAGTCTATTTTGACCCAAATGACGTTAGTGATATGTCAATTAAAATAAGTGATCTTATGAATGATGAAAGCGTCAGAAATGATTTAAAGCTTAAAGCGATAAATAGATCTAAAGAATTGCCCGATTATGAAGTGGGGACTGAAATGTTGCTTAGTATAATGAAAAAATTATTTAATAGTAAAATTACCTAATATGAGTAAATATTTAGTAACTGGTGGATGCGGTTTTATTGGATCAAATTTAGTAAAAACATTAGTTAATATGGGATCCGAAGTAATTGTAGTTGATAATCTAAGTTCCGGTAAATTAATTAATCTTCCAAATTCAAAAAAAATAAACTTTATTGAAAAATCTATTCAAAATGTTTCTAATTCTGAAATTAGTGATATAGATGGCATCTACCATTTAGCAGCTCAAGCTTCAGTCCCAAAATCAATAGAAAAATTTTATGAGAGTACTAAAAATAATTTATTGAGTTCTATAAAGATATTTGACATCGCAAGAATAAATAAAGTTCCTGTTGTATATGCTTCTTCTTCTGCCGTTTACGGGAATCTTGAATTAGGAGATGAAAATAGAAATAATTTTGATATTATTTCACCTTATGCACTAGATAAGTTAACTATGGAAAATTATGCTGAATTATCTTTTGATTTATTTAATCTTTCCTCAATTGGATTACGATTTTTTAATGTTTATGGCCCAAATCAAGACCCATATAATCCCTATTCTGGAGTTATAACTATATTTATTAATAATATAATAAATAAAAAACCAATTCAAGTAAATGGGGGCTTCCAAACAAGAGATTTTATTTTTATTGATGATATTGTCAAAACACTTATTGCATCACTTGCAAAACAAAAAATAAAAAAATGTTTTGAAATACTTAATGTTGGAACTGGAAAATCTATATCAATTAATCAATTACTTAATTATTTAATAGATATTTCAGGATATAAACCTGAAATTATAAAAGCCAAATTGCCCTTTGGTGATCCAGAAAAATCTGCTGGGAATTATGGTAAACTATCTAAAATATTAGATTTAGAAATCAATAATTTTATTGATTTTGAAAATGGTTTATCAAAAACATTTCACCATTATAAAGATAAGTTAGGAATTAAATGAAAAAATATGATTGGGCTATTATTGGTGGAGGTATTGCTGGAATATCAATAGCAGAAATTCTTGTACGTGAAGGTCATAGCACAGTTATAATTGATAAGAATGATAAGCTTGCAAAAGTTACAACTCGTGAATTTCATGAATGGATTCATACTGGGGCACTGTATACACTAGTTCCTGATAGATTAATAACTCTTAAGTTTATTTTAGGGGCTATAGATGATATGATTGAATATTATTCCTGTTATGAACGTATGAATATTATTCCTACTGAAAATGGGTTGGATATTAAGGATGTAAATAATGGTTGGTTTACTCAAAATTATATTCATTTTAAATATCGTTTAAAAGGTAGAAAAATAACTTTTCCATGGTTAGTTGGAATTGCAAGGTCTATAGATTTAATTAATAAGATAGAAAAGCATGATTGGTTACGAAGAAGAGCAGGAGAATTAGAGCCATACAAAAAACATCTATTACGTGGAATTATTAATAATTTAATTATGTTAACAAAGGAAAAAGAGAAATTTTTTGATATTAAAACCACAGACTTCACTACAAATTCAAGAAACTTACTACGAGATATAGTAACAACATCGATTAAGTATGGGCTTGATGTATCTCTATCTAATAAAATAACTAATATAGAGAAAAAAGATAATTATTTATTGGTTTCAGGAGAAAAAGAATCATTTCTAGTAAAAAATGTAGCTGTATGTGCAGGTGCAGGTATAGCACGGTTCTCAAAAGTAAAAATAAAAACAACTTATGCACCAATTGCTGTTGTAAACAATATTAGTGAAGATACGAATTCTTTTGTTCAACTTGACTATTTTCAAAAAAATTGTATTAATATTTTAACTAAAGGTAATGGAATAGGTTTAATTGGGGGCATAACTTTAAATAATAAACAAGATTGTGATAAGTATATAAATTTTGTTATAAATGAACACAAAAAACTTAATCCAAATCTTAATGTTTTAAAAAAATATATAGGTGAAAAAAATGAAATGACTTTCCAGGGTCAGGATCGAAACTATTTGTATCATATTAATCAAGTAGAAAAAATAAAAAATGTATGGACAATAGTTCCAGGAAAGTTCACTTTGGCTTTTAGTTTAGCTCCAGAGTTTTATAGGAGAGTCTATAAGAAGAATCCAAAAAAATCATTTAATACCTACATTGCTGATGAATATAACGATCTTATAGCTAATACCGCTTGGTACGATGCAATGAAAAATTCAAAGGGAGAATAAAATGGGAATGATAAAATTACCTGAAAATACAGTTTCTTTTTTTAAAGATAATCAAGATGAAATTTTTTTATCCGGAAATCTTGCTGAAGGTAAATGGAATAATGAATTATCTGAAATAACAAAAAAAATAACTGGAAGCAAATTTGCAGTTCCTACATGTTCAAATGGAAGTGGGTTAGTTGCTTTACTTCAAATAGCAAAAGAATATTATAATAGAAAAAAAGTAATGATTCAGTCAAATACTATGTATGGCGTAAAAACAATGGTAAAGTCTGGCAGCTGTGAATTAGCTGGTACAATTGATTGTCAAATAAATACTCTTATGCCATCTTTTCTAGATGTTAAAAGAGCTGTAGATCAATATTCTGGTAATAAAAATGAATTAATTTTATTATTAAGTGATATTGGAGGAATTATTAATCCAGAAATCTTAGTTATTTCTAAATATTGTAAAGAAGAAAATATTCTTCTATTTGAAGATTGTGCTCATAGCTTTGGTGCTACATTAGATGGAAGATCCGCTGGAACTTTTGGCGATGCAGGTGTCTTTTCATTTTATGCTACTAAAGCAATTTTTGCTGGTGAGGGTGGCATAGCAATTACAAATAACTCAGAGCTTGGTGGATTATTAAAAAAATACACTATATATGATCGATTTGATCAAAAAATGCTTATTGGATCAAATATTAGACCGTCAGAAATTCAAGCTTTAATGATTTATTCTGTAATAAAAGAATATAAAAATATAATTGATAGCAAAACCAAAATTGCAGATTTATATATAGAATTATGTCATAAATATAATATTAATTATATCAATCAAAACTCTCCTAGCTTAAAAGGTAACTACTATAAGTTTGTTATTTATAATGAAAATATTAGTATAAGTAAATACTTACCAAAGCTTAAACAGTTGACTTCAAATGTTTATGATTATTCATTATCTAATCAAAATGATATCATAAATAATCATGCATGTTTACCGATTTGGTATAATCAAGATGAAGAATTGACTAAATCTGTAATTGATCAAATAAATTCATCTTTTTCATGACAAAGAGTATTTCAAAAATTAAAATCGGTGGAATAAAAATCTTCTCAGGGAGTAAAGATGATTTTATAAAAATAAATCAAAGTATTTTATTTAATAATAATAAAAAATCATTAATTATTTCATCTACAAGTGTGCACGGGATTGTTGAATCACAATATGATTTTAATTATCAAACTATATTAAATAAATCTTATTTACTTAATCCAGATGGACGTCCTTTATCACTATTAGGTAAGCTTAGAGGTCATAAAAAAATGGAACAGATCAGAGGTCCAGATGTTTTACCAGAAATTTGTAAAATAACAGCAAAAAGTGATAACAAACATTTTTTTTATGGTGGGAATGAAGGTGTTGCAGATCAGCTTGCTGAATCGCTAAAGAATGATAATCCTACTATAAATATTGTAGGAACATATTGCCCTCCATTTAGAGAATTATCTGAAAAAGAGATGAATGAAATCGCAGATTTAATTAATAGATCAGGAGCAGATATAGTTTGGGTTGGTTTATCAACTCCTAAACAAGAAAAATGGGCATATGCAATTAAAGATAGGATAAGTGTAAAAGCAATTTATACTGTAGGTGCAGCATTTGATTTTGAAATTGGAATTGTTCAACCTGCCCCAAAATGGATTACAAAAATATATCTTGAATGGCTGTATAGAATAATTAAAGATCCAAAAAGACTTCTAATGAGATATTTAAGAATTATACCTAAATTTTTATCTATTATTATTAAAGAATTATTTTTATCACATTAAAATTTTTCAAAATAAAGGAATAAAAAATAATGAAGAAAGCATTAGTATGTGGTGCTGGGGGCTTTATTGGCGGGCACTTGGCAAAAAGGTTAAAGAATGAAGGCTATTGGGTACGCGGTGTTGATATAAAGGATCATGAATATACCCCATCGCCAGCTGATGAATTTATAAAAGGTGATTTGAGAAACCCTAAGCTTGTAGATGATTTAATGGATCAGTCTTATGATGAAGTATATCAGCTTGCAGCAGATATGGGTGGTGCTGGATTTGTTTTTTCAGGTGAGAATGATGCGGATATCATGCATAATTCTGCTATGATAAACTTGAATGTTTTAGCAGGATCTGTAAAAGCAAAAGTAAAAAAAATCTTTTATTCTTCTTCAGCCTGTATGTATCCTGAACGTAATCAAATGGATCCTGAAAATCCAAATTGCAAAGAAGATTCAGCATATCCAGCAGACCCCGATAGTGAATATGGATGGGAAAAACTTTTTAGTGAGCGTTTTTACCTTGCTTCAAGTCGTAATTATGGTATTAGTGTTAGGATTGCTAGATTTCATAATATTTTTGGACCTGAAGGATCTTGGAATGATGGTCGCGAAAAAGCACCCGCAGCAATTTGCAGAAAAGTAGCAGAAACACCTGGAGGAGGCGAATTTGAAATGTGGGGAGACGGTGAGCAAACCAGATCTTTCCTTTATATTGACGAATGTTTGGAAGGAGTTAGAAAGCTAATGGATTCTGAATTTATGGGACCTGTAAATATTGGTTCAGATGAAATGGTGTCTATTAATCAATTAGCTAAAATAGCGATGGACGTTGCTGGAAAAACTCAAAAAATAAAACATATTCCAGGTCCTTTAGGAGTTAGGGGTAGAAATTCTGATAATGAGCTAATTAAAGAAAAGTTAGGCTGGAAGCCTAATTGGCCATTGCGTAAAGGAATTGAAATAACATATCACTGGATTTTAGAACAAGTTCAAAAATCTAAATAAAACATTAAAAAGTTTAATTATTAAATTAGTGTTTCTAAGATTTATAAAGCGGTTAGAAGACTTATTTTTTTCTCTTTTAACAATAGTTATATTTTATCCAATCTTAATCCCCGTAATAATAATCTATATTTTTTCTGAGGGATTCCCTGTTTTTTACATATCAAAAAGAGTAATTGGGAAAGATAAAAAAGTTACAATCGTAAAATTTAGGACAATGGTAAAAGATGCTAAAAGTGAAAAGTATCAATTAGAAAAAAAATATATGAAAGATGGATATCTTGACATTCCCTTAGATTCGGAAGTATTTACACCAATTGGAAGAATATTAGAAAAAACTCAGTTTGTGGAATTACCTCAAGTAATTAATATTCTGTTTGGTTCAATGAGTTTTATTGGGAATAGACCTCTTCCTGGACGGAATATAATGTTGCTAAAAGAAAAATTTCCTAATAAATGGGAAGAAAGATTTGATTCTCCTTCCGGTATGACAGGAATTTCTCAAGTCGTTGGTAAATTTAAATTATCCCCAGAAAAAAGACTTGATTTAGAAGTGCTTTACTCAAAAGTCTATAAAGAGGGTAATATCTTAAAAGCAGATGCATATATATTTTTTTCAACAATTATTTTGCTTCTACTTAAAGATGCAGTTGCGTATAGAAGTTATGATAGTGCAAAAAAAGTTCTTCAATCATGTTTAAATAAATGAAAATTTTAATTTTAGGCGCTACTTCTTCAATAGGTAAATCTATTTCAAAAGGTTTTGCAAAAAACAATCAATTATTTCTCTTATCAACCAAAATTGCGGAATTAAAGTCTCTTAAAAAAGAAGTTATACATTTAGGTGCAATAGACACTAAAATAATAAGTTTAAATTTGGGCCATCATTTAAATATAAATAAGTTTATTGATGATCCCGTAGATATGATTATCAATATAGCGAGCGCTACATCACGTTTAAAAAATAGTGAAATTAACCCTCACCATAATCAATTATATACTTCTGTTGATTTATCAAATCCCCTTATTTTTTTAGAACACTTTCTTGAAAAAGGTGTAAAAAAAGATAAAGATTACCAATTGTATTATATATTTATTAATACAATATTATCAAAAATTCAAAGCCCTGATTATTCTATATATTATTCCTATAAAATATTACAACAAGAGTATATGCGAATCTTTCAACGAAAATATAATAATAATTTAAAAACAATTAATGCAATAGTTGGAAAAACGATTGATAAATCTATAGAAAATAAAAAAACTATTAACCTAGTTAATAGAATTCATTTAGCTATAAAAAAGGATGAATCTGAATTTATTTTTGGTTTTGAAGGCAAATTAATTAATACACTCTATAGTATTAGTCCATTATTGAGTAATACTATAATATATCTTAAAAGATTTCTATTAAAGTAAAATTTAGTTATTTAATTTTTATATCCAGGCTATAAGTAGGATACCAATTCCCATATTCAGGTTTCCATAGTACTGGCTTAAATGCACCTACAGATAAGTTTATTTCATGTTTTTCGCTTTCATAAAATTTATAAGAAAAAAATAAATCAGTAGCGACACCTTCGCTAAATTTTAAATTTTTATTTCTAATATCTACAAAGTTGCCGCCGAAGTTAATTTTTTCACTAAGTTTAATCGTATAAAGTAATTGAGGAATAAAAAAATGGGTGGTTTTCTTTTTTGTATATTTACGTATTCCAAAAGCTGTTGAAATATCTAAACGTTCAGTCTTATAAAATTGGTATAAAATACCACCATAGTAATTATCATTATTATCTTTCAAATGAGAATAGTAGCCATGAATATCAACTTTGTCATTTAAACCATAACCTA
>MDTE01187069.1_pt1 | contig 18758 bp, 12 predicted proteins | sample 811231 | NCBI WGS metagenome assembly MDTE01 (sample SAMN05326651, study PRJNA326480) | marine metagenome | isolation source: seawater | place: Indian Ocean: Red Sea | collected 2010 | reverse complement strand
TCATTGTTTTCTAAATCGTTTAAAGAATCTCCCATAAGTTCCCTAATTTCAACGAGTTCTTTTCTAAGTCCTGTCCTGAATAAAATCACGTCAGCCTTATGCACTAAGAAATTTGCTCCCATATCTAATAATCTTTTGTGTTCTTCGTTAGATCCCCAGAAATGTATACCTGCGCCCAATCCCTTAGATCTTGCATTTCCTATAATTAATTCAACAGCATTTAAAAAGTCCGGGTGATCATACTTTTCGGGAACGCCCAAACTACATGACAGATCATGAGGGCCTATGAGGACAGCATCAACGCCTTGAACGGATAATAAATCATCCAAATTTTCCATGGCGTCTGTGCTTTCAATATTTATTACTAGGCCATTACCTCTATTATTTGTTTTTATATAACTTTCGAGCTCTGGTTCGATGGGTTCACCTTGGAGCGCTCTATCAAGTTTTTTGCCCTTTAGAGGCCTAAGTTTGGTCGCGCCCTTTAAAGCTTGAACTTGATCGACTCTTTCAATGTAGGGTGCTACTACTGCTGCCGCTCCATCATCTAAAGCGACCGTAGCTCTGTCAGGATCTGGATCAGTAATTCTAACAAGTGTTGGTAATCCCATCGCATTATAGGTTCTACACATCCAACTTAATGTTTCTCTACTGATGGCAATATGTTCAGTGTCGATAAAGATGAAATCTAACCCACAGTCGCCAATGACCTTGGGCCAAAAAGGAGAAGTTGAAACAACTAGTGTCCCATACATTCTTTTATCGGATTTTAAGGCCTTGCAAAATTCTTCTGGATTCATTTTACCTATTTTTTACATCTACGGGTTTCCCTAGCCTTGATGATTGAAGAGAAGCTTGAACTGTTGCACAAATATTTCTTGCTTCAATACAATCGAGCACCGGACTATCTTGCCCATCAATGGATCGTGCAAAATTTTCTGCTAGAAGGTAATTATTATCATCAGCGATTCTTCTATTCTTGAATTCTAATGGAGGTTGGTCACGATAATAGATGGACACTTCAGGTCTCGCCTCAGAAATCACCGTAGAACCTTTGCTGCCAATTATATGTAATTTAATTTCTCCAATATCTGGATGTGAAGCAGCTCCAATTCTGCCAATACTTAAGGATCCTGTGATTCCACCCTCGATTTCTAAAGTTACCGTTGCCAGATCATCAACATCATTGTCATGGTGTGCTTGGTGAAAATGAGACTTGGTTCTTGCAAAAACTCTTTCAACTTTGGCACCCCCAGTGAGCATTTGTATGTATGCCAAAGGATAAATACCCTCTACTTCGAGTTCACCCATCGCTTTTTGACCAACGCCTCCATCAGATCCATCGGCATGAGCTTCAAGCTGTCGATCAAGCCAGTTGATTGGCGGATCATTGGGTTTACTGGAACCTATTGGCGGGCCAGCATCTTTTGAAAAATAAAAATCACAGTGCAGGGATAATAATTTTCCAATTTCCTTAGATTTAATTTTATTATTTGCTTGGATAAGAGATGGTAAGTAATTCCGATTCCACACAAGACACGTGACCTTATTTCTCTCAATAGCATCGATGAGTCGGTCGCATTCTGTGAGTTTTGTAGAAAGCGGTTTATCAATGACAATATGTAAACCAGCTTCTGCAGCAATGACCGCAAGATCACAATGCCTTTCTGCTTCAGGGCTTACCGCAACGGCATCGATTTTATTTTCACTTAGGGCTTTATCGATATCTTTAATGTAGGGAATTTCGAACTCATCCGCAAATTTTTGATTTCTTTCGTGTGTCCATTGGGGTCTGGATATTTCATCTGTAACAAAGCTAAGGTTGAATCTTGGGTGTGCGGCGATAGCGCGTGGAAGATAGTCGTGCTTAACAACACTTAATACTCCAACGTTGAAGGGCATTTGTTCTCTATCAGTTGTTTTCATTTAAAATAATATTTTTTTCCTGCTTCAGAGAAAATTTTGAATGCGTTGTTGTAACTTTGTAAATCGTCCTCAAATCCAACCCTGCTTTTGACCTTGTTTACGAAATCAATGAGCATTGGTTTCATAAATCCTAGTTTTGTATCTGGGCATTTTGCTTCTGGTGCTCCTCCATTAAAAAATAAATTTCGATTTCTATGATCGTCTGCATAGGCTGCGCCTTTAGATCCTATTAGGCATAGTGATTCGTAGTTATCACCATCAGGAAGTGAGTTTGTGAAATCAATAAGAGCCATTCCTCCACATTTAAAACCTAAATGAACGAGTAAACATTTTACCCCATTTTCAATAGATGCTGTGCCATGAATATGCTCTGGAACATCATCAAAAAACCATAGTGCCAGATCAATTGCGTGAACCATTTCTTGCAGTCCATCAGTTTCTTTTTGATTCCACAAGTGCATTCTTAGTAGACCTAATTGTCCGAGTTCACCAGCATCAAGACTTTGTTTTAAAGGAATCGCCTCTGGAGAAAAACGTTTTGGGAATGCTGGAACTATATTGGTAGTGTTGTCAGAAAGTAATGAACTATACAAAAGAATCGGTTTGCCTGTAGAGGCGAGACTTACATCGTCAGTGACAATTGCATCTGGATCTTCATCAAAATTAACGACTTTGACATCATGAATCCACGACGCAGCGCTTAGAAACTCTTGCTCATGATTGGATAATTTAAAGGCTAGACGTGTCATTATAAATTCATATCTCTTTTACTTGTATCAGGTGCCAGTAATACCGCAATCATTCCAACAATAAAAATCAGGCTTGTGATCTGACCAACTTGTTGGAGATTTCCGTCGAATATAGATTTTAGCCAAGGCGTAAGAAAAATGGTTGTGGCTGTTAGGATTCGCCCATAATTGAAACTTACTCCAGCACCAGTTGCTCTCACTTTTGTTTCGAAGAGTTCAGGTAAGAAGAATGGTAACCAACCAAAGAAAATCCCGTTAAAGAATCCCCACATTGCAACAAAAATTAGAAAGTTGGAATCTGTTGGTGAACCAAACCAAAAAATATATTGCGAAATAATCAAAGCAAATAGACAAGAGACAAAATAACAAGAACGTCTTCCAACTCTAACAGCAATAACCGCAGCGAGTCCGCTACCAATGATGCTAGCAATAGACCTTGTCTGTAATATATTAGGAGCAAGCTCAGCACTTCCAACCTCACTGGCCCATGGTAAGATCCAAGCAAAACATCCCCAACCTCCAAGTAAAGGAACAGTGGCAAGCGTAATGCCGATAAAAGTGATACCGAGATAAGGTTTTTTAAAAACAGAAGGAGAATCAGATTTGTTATTGTTATCTGATGATGTTGCATCCTTAGAACTGATCCAAGTTGGAGACTCTTTAATAAACAGTAAAATAATTACACCTAGAGGAGCAGAGATTGCACCCAATAGGAAAATGTTTCTAAATGAATCTGCATCAACAGGATAATTTGCCATTATTTTTGCAAAACTGAAAATACCAATATTGCCAGCCATGCCAATCAAACTGGCCATTATAGGTCGTGCAATTTTTGACCATGCTTCAGAAACCAAGGCCACTCCGTTGGGCCAGCAGCCTCCGATGCCGAGACATGCGAGAAATCGGATGCAGAGCAATTGAAAGGGATCCCCAGCAAAATTTGCCAAAAGAGTGAGCACCGAAAACCATATTATTGAAATTCCAAGAGCACGCGTTCTGCCAATTTTATCACCTAGTTTTCCGAAAATATATCCCCCGGCTGCAGCACCAAAAAGGAATCCGCATTGTTGAAAGGCCCACCATTTATCAATGAGATTATTCAATTGTTCTGTATTTAAATTCGCAGACCAACCGGATTCACTGATTAGAAATTTATTAGCATTTCTGATCAAGTTGGTCATACCAATCTGCATACCGCCAAAAAACCACCCTAGAAAAGCAATAGTAAGAATGCCTATCCTTGATCCAATTGAGAGTGATTCATTATTCATTGGATCGATTTTACCTAAAATAAGTTATGATGCCAGCCTTGCTTTGTGGATAATTAATAAATTATTATAAAAATATGAGAATTATCTGTTGTTTTTTTATTTGTTGTCTAACTCATAACCTTTGCTTTTCAGATGAGGGGTATAATTCAATTTTTAATGGTAAAACTTTGGAAGGTTGGAAATGCCGACCATTATCTCAATCTGCTAATTGGACCGTAGAAGACGGGTTAATAATTGGACGTGGCAAAGGTCAGGAGTCCTATCTTATGTTTAATGACCAGCTAGGAGATTTTGAACTTAAGTTTTCATACAAATTTATTAGTGATGAAGGTAATACGGGGGTTGAGGTGAGGAGTCATCCAGTAAAAGGAAAAGCTAGCCGATTACATGGTTATCATGCAGATATTGGGCATGTTGGTATTGGTGATAAAGTATTGGGAGCTTGGGATTTTCATGAGAATAACCGTGGTGATTATTTAGCAAAAAGAGGACACAGAGTTACCATCAAAGATAATGGTGAGAAAAAAATTGAAGAAATTAAAGATGCTTTCAAGCCTGATGATGCCAAGAAGGGGGATTGGAATGAGGTAGTTGTTTATGCTAAAGCAAATAAATTATGGTTTACAATTAATGGTAAAATTGCATCTGAGGTGATTGATGATGAGAAAGCCAAAAGACTTGATAAAGGTTTTATTGGTTTTCAACTTCATAGTGGAGATAAAATGGTCATTGCTTTTAAAGATATATCAGTGAAGAGATAAAAGATGAGTAATGATAATCTTTCTGTAGGTGTTGGCGTTCTTGGGGCTACTGGTTATATAGGTGAGCCTTACCGTGCAGAAATGCGTGAATGTGATGGAGTCAGAATGGTGGCTCTCTGCGCGAGAAGAAAAGAACCCCTTGAAAAAGCTGCCGAGGAGGATGGTGCAGATCTAGCAACGGATGATTGGCGTGAGGTAATAGAGCATCCCGATGTCAATTATGTTGTAGTAGGAACTCCAGATGCTTTTCATCACGAGGCTGTAATGGCTGCAGCTGCGGCAGGGAAACATCTATTTTGTGAAAAGCCTCTGGGGATGAATGCGGAAGAAGCAAGGGAGATGACAGACGCTTATCTTAATGCGAAAACTCTTGCTCATTTTGTTCCTCTTTGGACCAGGTGGTCTCCGGGCTTTGTAGCCGCCAAGGAATTGGTTCAAAGTGGAGCCATAGGCGAGGTGAAAGCGGTTGTTTATCGTTGGCATAACCCAAGACCTTTGGACATGGCATTAACCTGGAGAGACGACCCCAAACTCTCATCTTCTGGCACGATTGCAGATGTCGGTTCTCATGCCTATGACACAGTCAGGTGGATAATCGGTAAGGATGCCGTTAAGGTCCTAGCTCATGCCGACACTATTACACCTGCAAAATTTGATTTGGGGAATGTTAATTTAACTGAAGCTCTTGAGTGTGGAGAAACGGGAACTGAGGGAAAAGAGGCCAGAAAAGGTAATACCGTTGATTATGCAAGTATTGCCTGGGAATTTGAAGGAGGAATAGTCGGTTCAATTATTCTTTCTCATGCTCCTTTCTTAAGAAGGGGACTCGTTCCAGAACTTGAACTGCATGGTACTGAAGCGTCCTTAACTGTTGATCGTTTTCATGGAAAAGTGACTATTGGTAGACCAGATAATTCCGTTGAAGTGATTAAAGAGGTTAGCCCTGGCGGATTTGATATTGGTAACCGATTTAATAAATGGGTCATTCCTGCTCTTCGAGAAGTGATGGCAGGTAAGTCGCAGTTAGAAGTAGATGCTCCAAATTTAATTGATGGTCTTAAAGCTCAACTATTTACTGATGCTTCACTAGAGTCTTCCAAATTAGGTGAATGGGTGAAAGTGGGTACTGTAAATTAGACCTTTTCCTTTGAATTCGAATTAATCTGAAATTTGGAAAAGGGTTGACCTGCTATAAGTAACTTATAAAATTTATATCTCACTTTACAGTGGTTTGATTGGATGAATTAAACCTTTTTTAATTATGTTAATTAGAATCTTTGCGATTTCGTTTTTTATTAACTCCGTTTTTGCTAAACCTCTTCAATTAGAGGATGGAGATGTTATTGCTTTTATTGGTGGTACTGATCTAGTAAGAATTCAGAAGGAAGGGAAATTAGAAGCAGCAATCACACATCGTTTTAGGGATTTAAACATTAAGTTTAGAGATTTGGCATGGGAAGGAGATACGGTTTATTTTCAAAGCACGGTTCGGGAGAGATGGAGGAAAGAAGCTTTTGGTGATCTGAATCAGCAATTAAATAGAGTAGGAGCCAATGTCATTATATGTCAGTTCGGGAAGATGGAATCTCTTCAGGGTAAGATTGGGCTTAAAGAATTTTTGGAGAATTATGAGAGTCTTATCGATTTATTAAAGTCTGATAATAGAAAGCTAGTTATTCTTGCTCCGTCTGATTTTGAGTGGGATTCTGCGGATGATCAATTTCTTGATCTATATACAGATGGAATAAAAAATCTTGCTGCAAAAAAAGGGGTGCCATTTGTTAGTGGTGATTTTATTGAAAAACTTGGTGAGGAACCACCTAACAATCTTGTGCTTGCTGTAAAGGAAAAGCATCGCCTTTGGTATGATTATTGGCGACCTGCAAACTGGAAATGTCTTTTCGGAGATGATAGCAAGCGAATATTTTCTAATGCAGCCGAGGGACTCCCTTCATTCAAAGAAGAATGGCAGTTGTTTCCAAAATTAATAGAAAATGCGGAAGTTAATATCCGTAAGGGATTAAAAAATACCCCAGCTCCTTCTCCGAAAAGAACTGGTTCACGAGAGGCGAACATTAAAAAAGAGCTTGATGCCTTCGATGTTATGGATGGTTTTGAAGTCAACCTATTTGCAGACGAAAGGCATGGTATAGCAAATCCATTATCGGTTCGGTGGGATGCTCAAGGAAGAATGTTTGTTGCTTGTTCGGATGTATACCCTCAAATCGAACCTGGAGTTATGCCAGATGATAAGGTCATAATGCTAGAAGATAAAAATACTGATGGATATGCCGATAAATCTAGTATTTTCGCAAGAGGTCTTAATATTCCCACAGGAATGGAGGTGGGGATTGATGGTGTTTATGTAGGGCATAATACTGAGCTATTGCACTTCGATTGGAACGGAAATAAAAAGCTATTGCTGAGTGGTTTTGGAAATGGAGATTCGCATCAGACTATGAATTCTTTTGCCTGGTCACCTAGTGGAGAGTTATGGTTTTGTCAGGGTGATGGGGTTGAGTCCCGTGTGGAAACTCCTTTTGGTGTTTCATCACTATTTCAGGCAGGAGTATATAGGTTAAGACCCGATGAGCTTAAATTGGATCCATTATTGGATGATTTTATGGGTCCTGGTAATCCTTGGGGAGTTGCCTTCGATGACTACGGTCAGTCATTTGTAATAGATGGAGCCGGTGGCGTATCTTATTTAACTCCTGCTTCTATACCCGCAAAAAGGCGATTAAGATTACCTAGAATTGGTAAGCCTGGAGGTTATTGTGGTATTGACTGCTTAGGAGCAAGTAATTTACCGGCTGAAATGGCAGGTGATTTTTTAATAGGAGATTATAAAAAAAATCAAGTCAGTCGATTTGCGGTTTCCTCTGATGGAGCAGGATTTAAAGTTAACTGGAAAGACCCGATTCTTCGTTCGAGTCATAGAAATTTTCGACCTATTGATGTTAAAGTTGGACCTGATGGTGCTATATATGTTGTGGATTGGTACAATCCATTAACCTGTCATCAGGATGACTTCTACAGGCATCCTGATCGGGATAAAACTCATGGTAGGATATGGAGAATTTCTCCCAAGAAAGGCGCTTTAAAGATTCCCGATCTTGTTAAATTATCTGATGAGAAATTGGTTGAGGAGTTAGCATCACCAGAGAGATGGACTAGACTCAAAGCAAAGCAAATTTTATCTAAAAGAGATCAACTAAAAGTCATTAAAATTTTACATGAATGGATATCCTCTCGTAAAGGATTAGATTTATTGGAAGCGCTTTCACTTTGTGAGTTCTTAAACTTGCCTGATGAACAGATCATAGTCGCAAGCATGAATTCTGAGGACTATAGGGTCAGAGCCTATGCGGCTAGAGTGATTGGAAGGTGGGGCAAAAGGCTCGAGGGTCATCAAGATTTATTGTTGAGTCTGGCCAGAGATGAGAGTTCTCGAGTTAGAATGGAGGCTGTTCTTTCATGTGCACAAATATCTAGTCCAAAATCCATTTTAGTTGCTGCAGCTGTAGCTGAATCTCCCAGAGATAAATGGATTGATTATGCATTCTCCCAAGCTGTTCATCATTTAAAGTCGCTATGGGTGCCAGCATTCAGAGATGGTGGTTTGGATATCGAAGACTATCAATCAGGCTTTTCTGTTGTTTTAAGTCAGTCAGATTCGAAAGCTATCATTTCAGATATACGAGCTATTATTAGTAATGGAGAAGGCAGTCATGAAAAAGCACCAAACCTTCTCAAAACATTGGCGATTCTCGGTAACGATGACGATGTTAAGTTTCTCTTGGGGCTCAAGAATCCCGCTTCAGAGGTATTGATTGCTCTGAAGGATAAACAGCGTCCTGAGTTCGATGTTGAACAATTTCTAGGAAAATTAATCAATAATGAAACCGATGAGATTAAGCGGGCAGCGGTTGAGTTAATTGGGGATTGGGAGGTTAAAGAATTAATCGGCGAAGTTTTAAAAATTGCTGCGGATTCAAAAATTGATAGTCTTCTTAGAGCTTCTGCATTAAATGCCGCTGGTAATATAGGGGGTATTGCTGCCCTTAATTTAGTCACAAAATTAGGTGGCGATAAAAATGATCCTTGTCAGTTAGAAGCCATAGGGGCCGTTGTTAATATTGATGTTCCTGTTGGTATTAAGCTTGCCGTTGCAGTTTTAGAAGAGAATTTAGATTCGAATAAAATCTCAAAGCTTTTTGATGCATTAGCTTCAAGAAATGGTGCTATGAAGCTGATGGCAGAAGAATTATTAAGGTCGAACATAGACGAGGAGAAGGGAGACTTAATAAGGCAAACATGGATAGCCAAAGGACTTGTCAGTCCAGAACTTTCATCAAGTCTTGATAAATTAGCAGGTATCCCTGTGCCTAAGATTGAATATACACAATCGAATATCTTAGAATTTGTGAAACTTGGTAAAGAAGGTAATCCAAATGCAGGAGCTGAATTATTTAAGTCAGCAAAACTTGGATGCATTGCATGTCACAAAATTGATGATGCTGGCGGAGTTATTGGACCTGACCTCTCAGCGCTTGGTAGTGGTGTGCCTTTTGAGAGAATTGTTACCGAAGTGATGTGGCCAACCCTTCAGGTCAAAGAAGGTTTTTCATTAACTCGTGTTGTTACTAAAAAATCTCAAACTTTACAAGGTTATGAGCAAGCTAGCCGAGATAAGGATAAGATGTTACTAAGAGATTTTGCGAGTGGAATCATGCATCGAATTTCAAAAGATGAAATCGATAGTATGGAAAAAATTGGAAGTCTAATGCCTCCAACCGCACAAATATTGAGTAACGAAGAGATTGCTGACCTGATGGCCTATCTTTTTAATCTGAGAGGATAGTCTTAAGATACCTCCCAACCCTTGCGGTATTCTTTTGAGAGAAGATCATTAGCTTTCTCGTGGTTTGTAATTTTGAATTTTTCTGCGTCCCATTCAAATTCTTTTCCCACTTCTGCCCTATGTGCCAGATTGCCAAGTAGGTTGTGTTCGATAAGGGCTCCAGAATAATCAAAGTTACATAAACTTTTACCTTCTCCCTTACAAGCATTTAGCCATTCTTTGTAATGGCCTGCCGACTTTTGAATTGATGGCGCAGGTCTTTTATAATCTTTATATTTGGACCCTGGACTTAGAACAATTTTTCCATAATCAGAAACAATAACACCTTCATCACCTACAAAAGCGACCCCGATATGCCATTTTGAAATGTTTGTATCTTTCCCAAGTTTTGGCTGTAGGCGCTCAGCCATAGTTTTCATTCCCTCAGGGCCGTGATACCAGATCAAATCAACTTTACCTTTTTTACCCGCTCCTATACTTGCTTCAGGATGGTGCCAAGTGGCTATCTGTGAAGGGGGTGCAGCAACTTTGTCCGCAGTTGGTCCTTCTGATTTCACCTTTGAAGGACGCGAAAGTTCCAGTGCCCAATAAGGTAGATCAATTAAATGGCTACCCATATCTCCAAGAACACCATTTCCAAAATCCCAGCGGCGATTCCAATTCAAATTTCCACCTTTCCAGTAACCTTGATTGTATGCTCTATTCTGTGCAGGGCCTAACCATGTTTCCCAGTTAAAGCCGTCAGGCACAGGTTGTTCTGGAAGAACTTCTTCACCTACCGGCCTTATTGATCTTCCACACCACACGTGTGCTTCTTTGATTTTACCTGCAGCTCCAGCCTGAACGAGTTCAACTGCCCTTCGATAATTGTCGGTTGCATGGATCTGAGTGCCCATCTGGGTAGCTATCTTATCTTTTCTTTTTAAGTACTCTTCTTGCATCCATCTTGCTTCCTGAACAGTATGAGCAAGAGGTTTTTCAGAATAAACATGTTTACCGTTCCTCATGGCGGCTATAGACGCTGGAGCATGGTGATGATCTGCTGTGCTAATTACAACAGCATCTATGGCTGGATCATTAACCACTTCTCTCCAATCACTTGTTGTCTTTGCACCCGGATATCTTCCCTTGGCAGAACTTAACGCTCCAGGATTAGTATCACATAAAGCATAAATTGTTTCACTTTTAACTCCATTTGTATTTGCTCCTCCTCGACCGCCTGCGCCAATTATAGCAATGTTTAGTTTTTGATTTGGAGATTGGCTCTTTACTCTTGCGCTACACGCCGTTGTAGCTGCAATTCCAAATCCTATAAATTTTCTTCTACTTGGATGTTTCATGGGTCTATCTTTATGGTGACGGTTTTTTCCGTAATTAGTCAATATTGAAATATTAGGGTTTAATTCTTTGCCTAGAATCGATTTTGAGCCCATTTACGGGACCTCCAGATCTGTTTCTTATTCTGCAAGATAATCCCCAAGGTCCACTGGTATTTACAATTTTTAGGAGAATAGAATTCCAACCTTCATTTAATGTAAGAGGAACAATCGATTGCCGAGGTTCAAGACTTCTATTTCCAAATGATTCATGTATTTTTTTATCATTAACCCATGCCTTAATGTGATCGTCACTGCCTAGTTCTAAGTTCACCTCAATTCTTTTTTTTACCCAAACTTTAGTTGAGGCGTAAGCTGCTGAATTTTCTTCTAAGCCCATAATGGCACCGAGATCGACAGACCACATTGACTTCTCGGATTTTTTGTTCTGACGATTTTTTTTCCATTTAACTGAATTGGGATCTTTTTCCGGTGCTAATGCGTTATCGAAAACAAACTTAGCGTCTTTTGATTTAACTGAGTATGGACCAGTGATTCTCCAGTCTAATACATAATCCTGATAAAGGTTCATTTCAGAATTTAATTTGGCGGCTTCACTTTTTGCCGAATTAGTAGCTTCAGAGTTAAGAATATTTTTTATGATATTAATGGCTGTTGCCCCATTAGTACTTTTTATTCTTCTGGCAATATTCGTTAAGGCTAAAGCTGCCTCATCACGAGCGGCCTCGTCATTGAGATAAGGTTCAATGATTTCGATTGCATCTAGACCACCGAATTGACCCATTCCGGCAAGAATCCTTTTAAGATTGTTTTTGGATTCATCTAAAAGAATCGCTTTTTGATACGCAATTGTAGGGTTTTTAGCTTTTGAGGCAATACTGATGTAGGCATCTAAGGCAGAATTTTTGTTAGGGTTTATTTTATCTGATGCGATTTCAAAAAGATCCAATGCTGGTTCTTGATTGGGCCATTTAGCTAATGCATTAATCGCTGCAAGTTGAACGGAATTTTCACTTTTAAGAGTCGATCTTATTAGTGCTAATGATTCGCTGTTTGGGTTCTTGCCAAGTAATGAGAGGGCAGAAATTTTAGCTTTTGAGTTGGAGCTTTTAAGGACTTCCTTGAGTGCATTAAATTTGATTTTATTATCTTCTATTCTTCGAAAAATATAAACAACAGCGGATTCAATGTCTGTGCGGTCAGCATCCTCTTTTGGGTTGATTAAAAGATTCATCAAGTTGCCAAGATCCTTGGTGTTGCCGAGTATTCCAATTCCTCTTATGGCTTCTTTTCTGACGGGTGAAAATTCTGATTTGGCAAAACTAAATAGATGTTCTAATGACGAACTTTCTGCCCTTGCAGCTATTGCTCTTACAAGCTCACTTTGGATCTCAGGTGTTGTTTTATTAAGGAGCTGAATAATAGCATTTTGAGCATTATCAGATTTAATATTGGCTAATGTATTTCTTGCCAGATTTCTCTCATGACCGGTTGTTGAAGCGGCTATAGTTGCCACGGGTAATAATGAATGATTGTCACCAATATTAGCAAGTGCCTGAATAGCAGTTAGGCGAACATCGATATTTTCGCTTTTTGTTAAATTAATGACTGTCGGGGAAGCGGACTTATCGCCTCGCTCTGATATGGCACCGATTAAGAGTACTTGCATCTTGGGTGGTGCGGTTTGGAGAAGATCTTTTATTTTTTCTCCAATATTTTCTGTGCTCAGTTGTGTGATTATTGCTGCAGCGCCATTGGCTAGTATTATATTTTCACTTTTTATTGCTTCTGTGAGTAATGAAATCGCTTCGGGGTCATTAATCTTCGCTAATCCATTTAATCCAGCCAATATAAAATGAGTTTCTTTTGTTGGACTAATGAAGGCCTTGTAAATTTTTTGTGCTTCTTGATTATTTCCAATTCTAGTCTGATTTTCAGCGCACCTGAGTAGAGCCTGAGCAGTAACCTGATAGGCTTTTCCTGTGGTCTTTGACAATCTTGGGATTAACTGATCGGATACTCCTGAGGTTCCAATTAGTCCTAGGGCTCGAGTTGCGTTATTTGCCACAGAGGCTCTGTCTAATAGAGAAATGAGATCAGGGACGGATTTCTGATACCTGATATCTCCTAAGCTGTCTATAATTCCAGCCATTAATGGTTCACTGACTTCATTAAGATTACTGTGTAGAACTTGTCCTGCCTCCTCATAAGGCATCGATGCAAGAGCATACCTTGCCATATGACTAGTTTCCTTATCACTGAGCATTTCTCCGAGAACAGGAATTGATTTTTTAGTACCAACTATTCTAAGTAATCGACAGAAAAAATCTTTAGCTCTTCGCGAATTTGCCTTTGGTAAAGCATCTAAGATTTTAATCTCAATCAAATCTCTTCTTTCAGGATTGTTAATTGATTCGACTGAATAATTTTCTAGAAGCTTTAATGGTTCTGACGGTTTGCCGTCAGTGAAATTAATTGCAGCTGAAATGGCTTGATCCACCTCATCGGCGAATAAATTAAAACCAATAAAAAGAGTAAAAATAATTATTAGGATTTTTTTCATTTTATTAACTTTAGCCAATTGTAAAAGGTTCTCTTTTTGGTCTGTCGATCCATCTTGAAGCTTCTGGATCTCCAATGATCTCTTCCTTAACTGGGTCCCATTTGATTTCTCTTTTGAGCCAGTAAGCGATATTTCCAAGATGACAGTGAGTTGCTGTTCGGTGGGCTCTTTCAATGTCTCTGAATGGTTTTTCTCTGCTCTTTACGCAATGAATAAAATCTCCAGAAAGCCCACCCTGACCTTTATAATTAGGGATGTAGACTGATGGTGGGTTAGGCCGATTTTTAGAATTATTTCTAAAGGGTATTTCGTTTTCTGTCCCTTTGAAGGAGAGGATTCCTCCCCATCCTCCTCCATGATATATTTTTACTCCATTAGAAAATTCATAGGTAAGATGTTTTATATCTTTCCCATCTGGCGGAGTGATTTTTACTGGTCCAGTTTCGTGCAAGTTTAGTGCAAAAAGGGCACCTCCAAACCCATGACATCCCCAGTCTGTCATACTTCCTCCGGAATAATCTCGAAACGGTCTAAATCCACCCCTAGTAAGTGCGGGATGATAAGGACGCCATGGAGCAGGTCCTAACCAACGATTCCAATCAACGCCATTTGGTAATGGTTCTTCTGGTAAGTAACACTCTCCCGCAGGTCCTCCAACATTAACCCACGCCTCTTTAACTTCTCCAATAGCGCCACCATAAATCATTCTGTGAAACCAGTTATAATCTCCCCAAACTCTTTGGCTTCCGCCTGAAAAGACGCGCCCAAATCGGCGAGCTGTATCCCTCATCATTTGCCCCTCTTTGATAGTTAACGTTTCGGGTTTTTCGCAAAACACATCCTTACCTGACATCATGGCCTCAATAGCAATTTTCGCATGCCAATGATCTGGAGTCGCGATGAGAATTGCATCTATATCATCGCGAGTGATGATCTCGCGATAGTCTACATAGGTTTTGCAGTCGTTATTGCCGTACCTTCTATCTACGGCACTTTTTGCCTGATCAGCATGTGACTGAACCACATCACAAACAGCCAAAGTTTGTATTTCACTAAAGCCTAAAAACGAGTTCATATCACCTCGACCTCTTCCACCCATACCAATGCCCGCGAAATTAATTCTTTCATTGGCTCCAAAAGCGGATGATGGGACAAAGGTTGGGAGAGAGGCTGCTGCAGATGATTTTAGAAATTTTCTTCTGCTAGGATTTGTAAGAGATTTATCCAACATTGCAGAATACTGAGGTAGAGAGATCTTTTTAGTCAATCATGATTGTTACCTTCTTGAAGAACTTTTCCAATTAATGTTAATCTTTGTAGAGTGAGTCAGAGTTATAAAGTCATTCGAGCTGATAATCATAAACTTCTTATGAAGTTTGTTGATTTCCCTTTTCAACTCTATAAGCATTCCAGCTATTGGATTCCTCCCATGCGTAATGATGAATTCAATGCAATGCTTCCAGAAAAAAACCCATCACTGATTGAATCTGATTTCAGCTATTGGCTTGTTTTAAAAAATGAAACGGTGGTTGGCCGAGTGGCGGGATATATTAATCGAAGAGATAATAAATTGAGGGACCGAAAGGCGTCTCGTTTTGGAAGTATAGATTTCGTTGATGAACCCTTGGTTTGTAAGTTGCTTCTTGATCAAGTAGAGGATTGGTCAAAGAGCATGGGGATGACTCAAATTGATGGCCCTTTGGGTCCAGGCCACTTTGATCGGAATTGTATTTTGATAGATGGATTTGAGGAACTTCCAACGGTTATATCCAGTTATAATTATCCATACTATTCTAATTATATCGAAGCGTGTGGATACTTTAAAGAAGTTGATTACTTAGAGCATAGAATCAGAATTTCTGGCGAACCTGACAGGCGTATTGAAAAAATTTCATCGTATGTTCTTAAAAAGAAAAACCTTTCTATTTGGCCAGTTCCCTCAAAACAGGAGTTGATGAAAAGAGGTAAAGAATTTTTTGAACTCATAAACGAAGCTTATTCTGGGCTTCATGATTTTGTACCTCTTAACGAGGCAGAGATAAATTATCTCATTGATCATTTCTTTTCGTATATCAACCCCGAGTTTGTGAAGATTGTTATTGATAGTAATAATAAAATGGTTGCAGCGGGAATAGCCATGGAATCATTTTCAGAGGCAATGCAGGCATGTGAGGGGCGATTATTCCCTCTTGGATGGTTAAAAATCATTCTGAAAATGAGAAAGAATGATGTCCTTGATTTATGTTTAGTAGCTGTTGGTTCTAAATTTCGTAACCAAGGTCTCAATTCTGTTTTGATGCATGAAATGCACAAATCTGCCATTCGAAAGGGTTTAAAATGGGCTGAGACTAATGGGGAATTAGAAACTAATTCGGAGATACTTGAAATGTGGAAAGGGTATGATTTTAAAACCCATAAAAGGAGAAGGATTTACACTAAAAAATTATAGTTCAGATATTTGACCAAACTCTCTTAAAAGCTAATTTTATAGTCCGTGGACAGAGTATTATTATTAATTTTCCTATCTTTATTTTGGCATGAAAATGCTTCTGCAGATTTGTGGAAGGCTCATATTGCTCCAATTTTCCAGTCCAATTGTGTTAAATGTCACGGAGGAGCAAAAAAGAAAGCGGGTCTGGATATAAGATCTTTAGAATCTATTCTCGCTGGTTCAGAAAATGGTCCTGTTATTGAGAAGGGCTACCCAGAAAAAAGTTCAATCTTTACTGTTTTAAGGGCCGAAGCTGATCCTCATATGCCTCCTAAAGGGCAGCTCAACAATAACGAAATTGAATACATAAGAGTTTGGATTGAGACATTAGCGGCAACAAAAGAAAGCGATAGCCTTTATGATTCAGCTATTGAAATTCCTAAAGATCTAAGTGTTTCTGGGGTTATTGATTATGTGATTGAGGAAAGTTGTTCTAAACAAGGTGTACCATTGAGCCCAACCGTTGATGATCGTACATTTTGTCGAAGAGTCCATCTTGATATTGTGGGTAGAATTCCGACCTCTGATGAGATGACTGATTTTCTCAAAAGTGATTCTAATGATAAGAAAATCAAATTAGTAGACCGTTTGTTAAGCTCCAATGAGTACCCAAATTATATGGCTGAAATTTTTAGCGCTATGTTGCTTGGTCGGGAGTCAGAAAGAAAAAAAAGTAGGGAAGAGAGAATTAAAAACGGTTGGTTAGAATATTTAACTTGGGCCTTTAAGACCAATAGGCCGTGGGATGCAATGGCCAAGGACCTTGTTGTTGCAAAACCCAAATCTAAAAACGAATTGGGGGCTTCATGGTTCTTGTTTGAACAAAAGAATAATCATTCAGAGATGGCAAAATTAACAATGTCCTCTTTGCTTGGTAAACAAATTCAATGTGCACAATGTCATGATCATCCAGTGTCACCAGAGATTGAGCAAAGGCACTATTGGGGAATGATTGCTTTTTTTAATCGTTCATTAAATGTTGAGACTAAAGATGGAATTCGGGTAGCAGAGCGAGCGACAGGGGGATTTTCGAAGTTTGCTGATCTAAGTGGTAAAAGCTTCGACACTAGTCTTGTTTTGGTTGATGGAACTGAAATCGTTGACGAAAACGATTCTTCAACAAAAGACAAAGCCGATCTTTATATTAGTCCTCCAGCACAAAGTTGGTTTGATAAAAATAAAAAGGAAAAAAAGGGGTATAACCTAGTCAAAATCGATAAAACTCCTGAGCCAAAGTTTTCCAGGAGAGAAAAGCTTGTTGAAGCGATTTTTACTCAGTCGGAGGATTCTTTTTCGAAGGCCTTTGTTAATCGGGTTTGGGCACTGTTAATGGGGCGCGGTTTTGTGCATCCTGTTGATAAGATGGATTCTTCTCATCCTCCTTCGCATCCAGAACTCCTTGATTATTTAGCTAAAGATTTCTCGGGGTCTGGATATGACATTAAGAAACTGTTTAGGACAATCCTTTTAAGTAGGCCTTACCAATTATCGAGTTCTCCCGTAGGAGAGATTAAGCCAGAGCCTGACACCTTTAGTTATTTTTCAGTTAGGCCACTGAGTGCAGAATCTCTATCAAAATCATTGCTAATTGCTATGGGAAATATACCAAACGACGACGGTGAATTTAGTGAAATTGATTACAATAAACTTCGAAATGCGATCGTTAAAAAGTTTCCAAATATTTTACCTGAGATTTATTCTCCGAGTGTTCAACAAGCATTATTCTTTAGTAATAATCCATTAGTTGAGGAGTTTCTATTTTCTGAAAATAACACCACTATCGCAAATGTTAAGATGGAAAAAACCAATGTGGAAAAAGTTATTAAGGCTTTTGATTTAATAATTAACCGTCTTCCGGATCAATCTGAAATAGATGCTGGAGTGAAGTTTCTTGAAAGAGATAATGATAATGTTGAACAATTATGCTGGGCATTGATTTCAGGGCCTGAATTTAGAATGAATCATTAATTAATGATGGATGATGTAAAAAAGAATTGTGGTTCACCTGACCATTTAATGCACAGGAGGAGGTTCCTTGAGGGATTAAGTGCAGGTTCTCTTTCTACTTTTAGTTGGTCTGGGCTTTTTTCAAATCCAGCATTTTCTGCGATAGCCAAGAAAAAGCAAAAACATTGTATCCTTCTATGGTTGTGTGGTGGTCCTAGCCAATTTGAAACTTGGGACCCAAAACCAGGTAAACCCACTGGAGGACCTTTTAAAAGTATTCCTACTAGTATTCCAGGCATTCATTTCTCCGAATTGATGCCGCATTGTGCCTCCATTGCAGATAAACTTGCTGTGGTTCGATCAATGAAGACTGCTCAGACAGAGCACACTCAGGCTATCAACTTATTACAAAGAGGAGATAAGGAACGGCCACCTTTTGTGAGGCCTACGATGGGTTCCGTATTGGCAGAGCAGTTGGGGCAATTGAGTTCAAGAATACCGAACTTTGTTCTTCTTGATCCGTGTCCAGAGGGCAATGAGTTTAAAGGATTTAAGGCAGGCAATTGGGCTGGTTGGTTAGGTGCTGAATATTCACCAGTTCGTGTCGGTGGAGAATTTAGGATCCCTGATACCGATAAGCTCGATTCAATAACTGATAATGATCATGAAGCAAGGGCGGAACTCCAAAATTTTATTCAAAAAAATTTGAGAATGAAACAAAGAGTTCTGCTGTCGCATCATACAATGCAACCTTTGAACGAGTTCGAGGATTAATGAGTTGTGCTGATCTTTTTGATCTTAACCGTTTACCAGAAGAGGATCGCATTCGCTATGGTCCAGGTACCTTTG
>MDTE01077148.1_pt1 | contig 18758 bp, 32 predicted proteins | sample 811231 | NCBI WGS metagenome assembly MDTE01 (sample SAMN05326651, study PRJNA326480) | marine metagenome | isolation source: seawater | place: Indian Ocean: Red Sea | collected 2010 | reverse complement strand
TCCCTAAAGACACCAAATACATCAAAGTCGATTGGTACGACATGGATAAGAGTCAGAGGTTAGATGTCATACGAGGATTGCTTTAATCCTCATTATTTCTAGTAAAGTCAAATCCCAGTAAATACATATACCCTCTTACCTGATTTAAAGGCTCTGATAAGAAAGTTCTCTTTGTGGTACTTTTCCCACTCTACCTCAAAGTCTTTGACATACATTATCTCACTACCAATCAGTTCTTGTTCCCCTAGTAAGCCCCTACGATACTTACGAACTTTAAAAGTTGGTTGGTTATTATCAAACCATTTTTCAAGTTTCAAAGGTCTTTTCCACTTGTAGTCTATGAAGAGCATTATTTTTTGTTTCGTGTCTATTGCTTCAATCTCAAAAGACTCGTTAATCATTAATGATTGTAGTTGATCTATAGGCATAGGTAATGCCTTTCAGTGTTGAATCCCCTCAACCGTCAGTTGTTGCACTAAGTTAGGTAGATAGTCCTCTGCTTTCTCAGTGATGTATTTGAAGCTCCTAGACTCTTGGGTAGGGCTAGGGTCGATGATATACATTGGCTTCCTCATTTGCCTACCTGCTTGAACCACCATCGCTGTGATCCCTACAGAGAAGCTAGTGCCGATAAAGACTACCACATCTGCATTTTCGATAGCTTCCATAGCGTCATCTAAGCGATAGTCCTCGTGAGCACCATAAAACTCATCGAACCACAGAGCGTGTGCTCTTAAAGGAACATCGCATTTTGGACACATTGGCAGATCGTTCGGGTCTTTGGTCTGCTCAAACTTTTGATAGTCTTCCCAGACCTCGCTCATCGGGATTGAACCTCTCGGTGCTCCATGATCACACCCATGATTAGGGCAACGCACAGCGTTGGTTGTGCCATGTATCTCGATGACATTATTTGACCCCGCTTTATTGTGGAGGTGGTCTACATTCTGCGTGATGATGTCAAAGGTCTTACCCTCTGACTCGCACCATGATTCAAGATCCACGAGGGCTTTATGAGCGTCATTAGGTTCAAGGGAAAAGACACCCTTGAACTTGTCGAGATACCACTCCCACGCTTTAGCAGGGTTGCTGTTGAAGTAGCGTTGTGTACCTTTTTCAAGGACATCATTAGCCCACACAGCGTCCTCACCTGTACGCCATGCTTGGATACCCGATGAGGTGCTGATCCCTGCACCTGTTACGATTAAGATGTTATCTGATGTTCTGATTGCGTTCTCTAGCATGATAGTTTCATCCTCTCTACTTTGTAGCCTTTGTTGATTTTCTGTGGGGCTTTCTTTTCAAAGTAAGCCCTATCCTTAGTGATTGCTGTACCCCATTCTCCGATCCTCCCATAACGGATGATGACCGTACCGTCTGAGCGACCTGTGGCCTCCCAAAACTTGTAGTGTCCATCCTTGTGTTCAAGGCGAAGTTCAAAGGTGGGTGAAAGATTGCATTGTGTGATAGCGTCTATAGCCATGATGTTTCTCCGTTCGGGGAGTAGAGTTTTCGTTTCTCACACTAGGATATAAATAAGGGGTTACAGCTATGGGTTTCCCTTTAACTTACAGGCATTTAGTTCTTTTGGTGTGAGTCCGTAACCCCTTGTTTATATACTCACATGAGGATCGAACCTCACCACCAACTCTTAATGGAGAACAAAAAACACATGGTCAGCACCCTATCAGCTTTCATCATCACTATCATCGCTTCAGCCATCCACAGTGCGTGGGAAATGGCTGTCGCAAGTCTCAGCAAGGCTGAGGTCAAGAGTGCCTGTAAGAACAAGATCTTCGGATCTTGTGCTTTATCTAAGGTGATGAGCGACAAAGAGTCCTTTATCTCGACTAATACCATCTGTAATAACATCGCAAACATCATGGGTAGTGGTGTTGTCGGTACTAACGCAGGTCTGTGGCTTGGGTCTGAGTATGTTGGTCTTGTTATGGGTATCCTAACCTTTACGATCATCATCTGTAGTGAGATCATCCCGAAAGCATATGGAACGAATAACCCTCTCTTTGTGGGTCGTATCTTTGCTCCTGTGATGGTTTTGCTCTCATGGGTACTCACTCCTATCAACTGGGTCATCGGAAAGCTCACAGCTCGTTTTAAGAGTGCAGAGCCGAGTGCAATCGTTGAGAAGATCTACGAGGGTACATACAACCTTTCACTCACGACTGTTGAGCAGGTTGGTACTCCTCGTGTGAACATGACCACTGTCCGAGCTGATGAGCGTCTTGAGGACATCAAGCCCTCTCTCTTTGAGAGTCAGCACTCACGCTTAGTAGTGCTTGGTAAGAGCCGAGATGATGTGCAGGGTATCATGCTCCTTAAAGACGCTTTCCAAGCACTCGCTAAGGACGAGAACCCTACTGTCCAAGAGCTTACTCGTACCGTCCTAAAGGTTGAGTCAAGCATCACCTGTGAGGAAATGTTCAAACAGTTCACGACAAGCAAGACTCACCTCGCTGTCATGGTAGATGACTTTGGTGGTACTGACGGTGTTGTGAGCTTAGAGGACATCATGGAGCTTATGACACAAACCGAGATCCAAGACGAAACAGATTCGCAAATCTGTATGCGTGAGGTCGGGTAATCATATAATGAAGTTTATAATCACACTTTCCTGTGGGTGTTAGTCACACTCCCTTTAACCCTCTTACTTTATCCTTTAAAGGAGATCACCATGACTCAACAACAAATCGCTGAAAACCTGTGTCGTATCAAGGCACTCAAAGACGCTCTCGATGCAGAGATCAAATCCTTGCGTCAGCATATCCCTGTCGGACAGAAGATCAACACACCACTTGGTGATGTGGATCATGTAGACTCCTCTCGCACAAGCTATGACGAAGCTGGCCTATTATCCGAGCTTAATCAGCTTGGTATCGACCCAAACACAATCGGTGAGGTTGTGGTCAAGGTTGATCGTAAGAAGTTCGCCAATGCGATCTTGAAAGGGAAGATCCCATCAAACCTTGTAGATGACTACACAAAATCTACACCTGTCCCAAAACTTTACATCAAGCCTAAGCTAGATGCTCAAAACTTAGGTCAAGACACAATGACTCGTGTCGCTTCCTTAACTGGAGGAGATGTTGAGCGTTTTAACTTGGGGGGAGATGATGGATAAGTGGGTAGATGATGGAGTCCCACGAAAATAGCTCTTTGAAGCCTGTAAAGAGCGTTGGAAATAAAAAGAGTTTGGGTCAAGACCGAGCTGTGTTTACAATTTAATTTATAGATGATAGAAAGGAGCGTGGTATGATTGATGTAGATGATGTTGTGATCATCGACTACCTCAAGGAACAGCAAAGGCAAAGAGAGCTTGAGGAAGAGGGTCGTAGACTTTGGTTACCAATCCCCGAACCAGAGTTAAAACCCCGAAACAAAGAACAACAACGAGAACCTAAAAGGGTTATTGAGATACAACTATAACCACTGGAGTAAACAGTGAAGCAACTGATTTTGGTAAGAGGGTTAAGTGGATCGGGAAAGACAACTCTCGCAGAGTCGATCTGCGGAGATTTGGAAGATCGGTTCATGGTGTCAGCAGACGATTTCTTCGTTGATGACAGTGGCGTTTACAACTTCAACCATGAAGCATTGAAAGAAGCTCACTCTTGGTGTCAAAAAGAGTGCCAAGATGCAATGGAAGACGGTTATCAAATCATTGTTGTCCATAACACTTTCACACGAAAGTGGGAGTGTGACCCCTACATGGAAATGGCTTCAACGAATGATTATACGGTGCAAGTCGTTAACTTGTATGACGGTGGTCTTTCAGATCGTCAGCTCTCTGAACGGTGTGAACACAATGTACCCTCTCATGTGATTCAAAGACAACGCAAGAGGTGGGATAAGGATGTCTATCGTGAGAAGCGTCCTCACAACTACAATCAACCTCACTACAACCAACCGCATTACAATCAACCTCATTACAACCCTTACCCTCCTCGCCACCATCATTATGATGATAGAAATCAACATCGTGGCAACTACCGTAGAAAAGATTCTCGTTGGTAGCACTTTGTAACCCCTTATTTATATAATAGTAGAATAACTATAAATAAGGGGTGCTCTTATGAATGAATTTCGAGTAGGCCACCAATTCTTGGTTGGTAAGACAACACTAAAAAAAATGACTATCATTGATGTAGTCATAAAAAACGAATCCTTTCAAGTTGTGGACGAAGAGGGTAATGTCAAAGATGACTTTAGAGTCGATGACGAGGATCTTTTCGCACACTACAATAACAATATAAACCAACCCGAAACGCAAGATGCTGAGGGTCGATTTACTGTTGAAGGTGATGAAGATAATAACCACCATCCTAGATGGGATTGCGGTACTAAAGTTGCGTTTGAGGTAGAGTTAAAAGGAGCAATGCTGAAAGTGGAAGGGTTTATAACCCGAAACTTTTGGAACAGCTTCTACCTGTTATCCGAAGCGGGAGTTTCAGTTCCTAATAGGTATTGGAAAGTTGCTCACTCAAAATGCACTAAAGTTTAATACCACCATTCATCACTTTTCAACATATCATTCAGTTCTTCTGGAGTTATTTTGGTGGTGAGAAGCCCATGTGTAGTTACACAAAGAGCTACAATAATTAATAAGGCTAACATAACCCCTCCTTGTATTTTTTTATTGCTCGATAACAGTTCGATCTGTTTTCATATCCGAGCATTTTAGAAATCTTGTCGTAGGTATATCCTCGCTGTCGAAGATTGTACGCTACTTGTCCTTTGTTATAAGATTGCCCTGTAGGTATACCGTTCATCTCAGAATACCTCCGTATATAGTTTCGAGCAGTAGATGCACATACACCTAAGTATCGGGCTATGTCTTTAATACTCATTGTGTTGTAATGCAAGTCGAAGGCTAATTTATAATCTGGCTTCAGTCGGGGGTAGACTAACCCATTCCCATACGCATATTTTTTAATGTAATGGCGTATGGTGCTTTGTTTCACCCCTAGATGCTCTTCTAACTGTGGGTATGTGAAACCTTGTATATACATCTGATATGCTTCATCTACCCAAGGCTTCATTTTTGACTACCTCTATACTGTCCATCTTCTCATTTAACTGTGCTTGCATCTTTTGCAAAAACTTTATGTCTTCATTACTTAGTGTGTCTTTTTGCCTTGAGAAATCGCTATGTGAGACAACGCAAACTCCCTCTTTAATACAGAGATCGGTTGCCCTTGTCAGCACTTCCATCCAGACAAGACTGGTCGTAAACGCCCCACAATCTTCTTCAATAATGAAATGAATGTGAGGACATCCTAATCGAGCTTTTATATCTAAAGCACGATTGAGATCAGACACTAAGTGTAAGATCATTTTCAACCGAAAAGAGTATCCCACCAACAAGCACAATCCCATTTTTTGGCTGTGATGTGGTGGTGTCCAATGACTCCTGTAAAGTCGCTTGTGAGATAACTCTTATCAACAACCCCATGATAGAAATCTCCATCGTAAGATTGACCGTCAGACCCACAAGGGAACTGATAAGGAATATCCAAAGCAACACATAAAGACTTAACAGCTTCCCTAACAGCCAAGGCGACATCTGGATCTAATGTGATAATACGCTTATCACCTCGCCCTGTGTCATTGGTTGTTTCTTGGACATCATAGCCTTTCTTTACATAGTGGTTTTTCCATTTAAGTGAAGGTTGTTGGCAAATGTCGATCCCTACAGAGTAAGAATTCGCCCAACCTGCGTGCCAGCTCTTGTGGTTAAGATCAAGATACTGATAGATGGCAGGGTAGCCATCTTTGTTTAACCCAATACCAGCGTGAGAGCTGACTTGTCTGTCGGGGCTTGAGAAGATTCGATGACAGTGGTGAGGGTCTAACCCTCCCCAATGAACTACAATAATCGTAGGCTTCTTCCCTCTACGAGATGAAAAGTGTCCGAATCTGTGAAGGTCAAGGCCGCCTGGTTGGTCAAAGTTCACCATTTCGACATCGGGATCAATGTCAACGCCCACTCTTCGATCATTGATCGTCCAATATGCTTGACCATCTTCAACTCGATCAAATTCTTTTAACATCGCAGACCATGTTCCACGACCCAGTTTCCCGTCAACACCAGACCCTGCCCCAAAAGTATTCTCTTGAAAGGCTTCAACTGCAAGGGCAAAGTCTATAGAGTCTACAGGTTTAGAGAGGTTAGGGTAGGCTTCGATTGCCGAATGAGGTATTTGACCACCCCAACCTACAGATACGCTTGCTTTTTTATTATATGAGCAAGCGTTTGATCTTGTTTGTATAACTATAGAGGACATTGTTCACCTTTCCATTGTGAGTTTTTATTCATGTCGTTATCTCTATTTATACCTACAATAAATGAACTATCATCACTTTTAGTTTTGAGTCATGCGAGTAATGGAGGGACAGTCCTACTCTCTCGCAACAATAAGATTTGGAACAATCTCTCGGCTAAGTCGATTATCAACGCTTACCACCCCGAACCACACGCTAGAATTATACAGACCTCTTTGTTAGAACTATGTAAATCGGGGGATGGATGTAAGCTCGGTGCTTTTATTACGATTTCTCTTTTAAGGTCATTCCATCGACATTATGGAGAAATACACCCTAAGATTACAGACCAAGTTAAAAAGGCTGTCAACATCGCAGTAAGTGCAGTGCCTCGATTCGATTCCAACCAAGAGATCTTAAAAGAAATCGGACTACAAAGCGAACTTGATGAGGACTCGATAGATAAAATCTCTGAAGCTATTTATCTCGCTGGATCTTTGTCTTCCCATGTGTCTCTTGAAAAGTGGGAAGGTAGTGGTTGTGAAGTAGTCGAAACAGAATCTTTCCACGCATCTCTTAAAATACATCACGACAAAGAAGCGTACCTTAAAGGGCCGATGTTTGCTTTATTTAGTCGTCCTGTATTTGAAGTAGACCATATACTAAGTGCTATGGAGTATATGGGGTCATTTGAGGGTAGGCCATTAGTTATTATAGCTCCTATGGTCGGAGGTAAAGCTTTACAAGCAATCAAGATGAACAACCATAAAGGAACACTTGAGGTGTACGCTTGTGACGCACCTAGAGTGATTTGGGGTAAAGGTTGGTTAGATGACTTTGCTTCGTTTACTGGAGCTACTGTCGTAGATCAGAAGTATGAGAAATTCAAGCCAGAGTTTTATGGGTCTGCGATCTATACCGTATTGAACTACAGTGAGATGATCGTAGATCCTTATGATGACCATGTAGATAAAACAGCAAATCGAGCAGATGAACTATTAAGAGAAGCCGAGAGTTGCCCTCACCCTCATACACAAGACCTTTTACGCAAAAGAGCCAATGCTCTTAACGGTACGCTCGTTCGTTTACGAGTAGGGGGAGTTACCGAAGCCGAAGCAAGGTGGAGAAGGGTACTTGCTGAGAAAGCCTTGATTTCTATGATGGACGCAAAGGTAAATGGGTATGTCAAAGGAGCGATCCCTACCCTATACAACATCGAGACAGGTAATGAGTATTTGGATAGAGCGTTTAAAGCTCCATTCAAAGTGGTTTGTCATAACCTTGGAACAGCCGAAAATGACTCAAGTGTTTGGGATATAAAAGAGTTATACGAGCCATTCCCTGTCGGTAGAATGATTGAGCTTATAGACAAATCCATATCTATAGCGACCACGATTGGTTCTGTAGGTCATGTGATTAGGAGCAAAAGATGATCATAACCATATTAAGAAAACCTCTTGAGGGTTCTGTAGCAGACAACACACTTAAACATGGATGCGGAGCTATCAACATTGATGCGAATAGGATTCCCACAGATGATCAGATTGGTCGTAAAGGCTTACCTCACCACAAAGGACCATACTCAAATAAAGTTGTCTGGTCTAGTAGCTCAACACATCAGATAGATCAGACAAACCGTACTGATGGTAGGTGGCCAGCTAATTTCGTACTTATCCATAAAGAGGGTTGTGAGATAAAAGGCACAAAGAAAGTAAAGTCCAATGGTCATTGGACTCAAAAAGCAAACATTGGAAAGTTTTACGAGGGTGGGTGGAGTCATCAAGAAGTAGATGAGGGAAACAAGATGTCTGATGAAGATGGGGAAGAAGAGGTGGTAGATTGGGATTGTGAAGAGGGTTGTCCAGTTAAAGAAATAGACCAACAAAGCGGTATACTGAAAAGTGGAGGTCGTTCTTCCAAGTATTATGCAGACAATAATTCTGATCGTTCTGTGTATACATGGAAAGGAAAGAATGGGGTAGCTAGAGAACTTAAACCCTCAGTCGGTGGAGCTTCTAGGTTCTTCAAACAATTTAAGAAAGATGACCAATGATAATCACCTTACTTAGAAAGCCTCTTGATGGAAGCGTAGCTGAAAATACTCTTAAACATGGCTGTGGAGCTATCAATATAGACGCAACTAGAGTTGGCAATGAGGTTATGGTTTCAACAGCTATGAGTAGCTTAGGAGTCATGCACGATGACAACTGGGAATCTAAACCTGTAGATCCTAGAGAGTCTTCAGGTAGATGGCCAGCTAACTTTATCCTGACTCACCTAGAGAATTGTGAGCTAGATGGAAAAGAGACTGTAGCAAATTGGGATTGTGCCGAGGGTTGTCCTGTTAAAGAGTTAGACCAGCAAAGTGGTCGAGTCAAAGGTTGGTCGAGTCAGAGCCATAATACTTTTAATCCCTATCAAGGAAACTCTTTTCATAACTCGTCAACCCAAAGACAAGGATATAAAGAGGGGTATAACGATGATGGTGGGGCTTCTCGATTTTTCAAACAGTTTAAGAAAGCTAATGACCAATGATAGAAATCAAAATTGGTGATTGCACCCAACGACTTAAAGACCTTGAGGATAACTCAATAGACGCTGTTATATGTGATCCACCTTACGGATTTAAGTACCTCGATAAAGGTTGGGATGACATAGGAGATGGATCTCAGCAAAGAGAGTGGCACAGAGGTTGGTTAAAAGAAGCTCATCGAGTTCTCAAATCGAATGGGGTTCTTAAAGCTTTTAGTAGCTCTAAAACATTCCATCATTTAATAGCGATGATGGGGGAGATAGGTTTTAAGGATCTTCGAGTAGAGGCTTGGACTTATATAAGTGGTATGCCTGTTGGGAACTATGATGTAGCAAAAGGTGTAGAGTGTCAGTTGCTTTTTGGGAACTCAAACCAACAGAAGTTTAACTTACTAAAAGGGAGTCGTAGGGAGGGTAAGACAGGTTTAAATAGTATAAGGTTTAGACATAACACTAGGTCTTCTGATTACGCTCAGTTAGGTGCATTTGAACTTAACCCTCAAACCAATGAGGGCAGGATCTATATGGGGTACGGAACTGCCTTAAAGAAATCCTGGGAGCCTGTTTGCATAGGAGTAAAAATTGAATCAAATCAAGATTAAGACAGGAGATTGCCTATACTGGCTCTCCCAACTAGAGGACTTCTCGGTTGACGCTATTATCTGTGACCCTCCTTATGGACTCAAGTTTATGAGTAAGGGGTGGGATAATATAGGTGATGGATTTCAACAAAGAGAGTGGCATAGAGGATGGTTAAAAGAATCCTATAGGGTTTTAAAATCTAATGGGGTTATTAAAGCGTTTAGCGGATCAAGGACATTCCACCACTTAATCGCAATGATGGGAGAAATAGGTTTTAAGGATCTTCGAGTAGAGGCTTGGTCTTATGGTTCTGGGTTTCCTAAGTCTCTTAATGTAGCAAAGTCAATCGAAGGTAAAATTACAGTCGGGAACTCAAGGTATTCCGGTAAGAAAATGGAAACCGATGGAGAGGTTTCCATTGTTGGCTCTTTATGGGTAGAGAGTGCTAACAGGACTATGGGAGAGGGTAAAGATGCTTGGAGCGGGAAGTCCGTTAAGATTAATAATAAGAAAGCTAAACAATGGCAGGGTTGGGGAACTGCCCTTAAACCTGCTTGGGAACCAGTTTGCATTGGAGTTAAGTTATGATTGAGATTAAAATAGGTGATTGCACCCAAAGACTTAAAGATCTAAAGGATAACTCGGTTGACGCTATTATCTGTGACCCCCCTTATGGTTTAAAATTCATGTCCAAAGGTTGGGATGATATAGGGGATGGGAGTCAACAAAGAGAATGGCACAGAGGTTGGCTGAATGAGGCTCATCGAGTCCTCAAACCTAATGGAGTCATTAAAGCGTTCAGTGGAACTAGAACTTTTCATCATTTAATAGCGATGATGGAGGAGATAGGCTTTAAGGATCTCCGAGTTGAGTCTTGGACTTACGGATCTGGCTTCCCAAAATCTCATAATCTTGCCAAGCAGTTTGAAAAGAAGCTAGGGGTCGAGGGAGAAATCATAGGCCATAAGTCTGGAGTCACTGTGGAGGATTCACAGGGTCATGGTGGGATTGCACGAGGTGGTGTCGGTATAGTCCAAAAGAACGCTATGATACCTGTTCGTGCATTAGTGTCTGATGAAGCTCAACAGTGGGATGGATGGGGAACAGCTCTTAAACCTGCATGGGAACCAGTTTGTATCGGGGTCAAGAAATGACTCAAATCAAGATAAATACAGGTGATTGCCTATATTGGCTCAAAAAGATAGGAGATTTTTCAATAGACGCTATCATCTGCGATCCACCTTATGGACTCAAGTTTATGAGTAAGGGATGGGATAACATAGGTGATGGGAGTCAACAAAGGGAATGGCATAGAGAGTGGTTAAAAGAAGCCTACAGGGTTCTAAAGCCTAACGGTGTCATTAAAGCTTTTAGTGGGTCGAGGACTTTCCATCATTTAATAGCGATGATGGAAGAAATCGGCTTTAAGGATCTCCGAGTAGAGGCTTGGTCTTACGGTTCTGGGTTTCCCAACTCACATAATCTAAATAAGGCACTCGACAAGCATTTTGGATTTGAAGTATCTGATGATGGGTATCGACCTAACCATAAAAATAAAACGCATGGGAAAGGTTGGGGTGGTGGTAGGAAAACAAGTTATTCCAAACCTAAATCTGAAAAAGGTAAACAATGGGAAGGCTGGGGTACTGCTTTAAAACCTGCTTGGGAGCCAGTTTGTATAGGTTTTAAGTTATGATTGAGATTAAAATAGGTGATTGTTCACAGCGATTAAAAGAGCTTGATGATAACTCTATGGATGCCTTTATCTGTGATCCCCCTTATGGCATTAAAGTCCTAGACAAGATTTGGGATGACATTGGAGAGGGCATTAAGCAAAGGGAGTGGCACAAGGGTTGGTTGAAGGAAGCCTATAGAGTCCTTAAGCCGAATGGAGTTATTAAAATATTTAGTAGTTCAAAGACCCTACATCACCTAATGAGTGTGTTAGATGAAACTGGTTTTAAAGACCTCAAGGTTGAAGCATGGGCGTATACAGGTATGCCTTTGGGGAACTATGATTTAGCTAAAGGCATTGAGGCACATATTCTCTATGGGTCTGCAAATTCAAACACCTTTAAAAGACTTAAAGGTGTACGCACCAAAGAGAGAGATGGAAACTTAAAAAGAATACATAAAATGAGGGTGAACCATAACTATCGGAAGAATGAGTCTGAATGTAGCAACTCTTTTATACTTGAGCCTCAAACTGACGAGGGTAAAAGGTTTATGGGTTATGGCACTACTTTAAAGAAATCATGGGAGCCAGTTTGTATAGGAGTTAAAAATTGATAATCACCATACTAAGAAAGCCCCTTGAGGGAAGCGTAGCTGAAAATACTCTCAAGCATGGTTGTGGAGCTATCAACATAGATGACACTAGAGTTTCTTTTGGTGACGAGTATAAAGAAAAGGGCAGGTGGCCAGCTAACTTCATCCTTATCCATAAAGAGGGTTGTGAACTAAAAGGCACGAAGAAGATTAAAGAGGGTGTGGGTAAATCTGATAAGGGTGGCACTGAGCGAGAAGTAGGTCTTTACAAGGACGGTCTTAAGAAGAGAGCGAAAGATCACCATCAAGGAGAAGAAACGATAGAGGATTGGTATTGTGTTAATGATTGTCCTGTTAAAGAAATGGATCGGCAAAGCGGTATCAAAACAAACACCTCAAATTATTCATATAAAAGAAGCAATGGAGATTTCATCGACAAGATACCAGACATGGTTGAAAAGTCGCATTGGAGAACTGAAACTGGAGGTGCTTCTAGGTTCTTCAAACAATTTAAGGATGATGACCAATGATAGAAATCAAGATCGGGGATTGCACCCAAAGATTAAAAGACCTAGAGGATAACTCCGTTGACTCTATTATCTGTGATCCCCCTTATGGTGTGAGGTACTTGGAGAAAGGTTGGGACGATTTAGGGTCGGGGAGTCAACAAAGGGAATGGCATAGAGGTTGGTTATCTGAAGCTTATCGAGTCCTTAAAACCAATGGGGTTCTTAAAGCTTTCTCAAGTGCTAAGACCTTGCACCATTTAACATCTACTATGATTGAAGTAGGGTTCGTAAACCTCGTAGTCGAGGCATGGGTTTATACAAGTGGGATGCCGACAGGAAACTACGATATTGCAAAAGGTATCGAGGCAACACTCTTATTTGGAGACTCGAACAAAACAACATTCAAAAAGCTAAAAGGTTGTCGGAAAGAGGGTAAGACAGGGTATACCAAACTTAGAGTAGAACAAGGTACTAGAAGCACAGATTATGGTCTTTCCTCTAGTGCTTTTGATCTTGAACCTCAAACTAAAGAGGGTTCTCTTTACATGGGTTATGGTACGACTTTAAAGAAATCTTGGGAGCCAGTCTGTGTGGGTGTAAAAGTATGATAATCACCTTATTAAGAAAGCCCCTAGAGGGTTCTGTAGCTGAGAACACTCTCAAGCATGGTTGTGGGGCGATTAACATAGATGCTACTCGCATAGACTCTGGAAGAGAGGTCATTAAGACTCATTCGCAATCAAGGAAGTCAGCTCACGAGGATAAAAAGATTTATAGTCAGTTTAAGGGTGATATGGAAACACATCAAACAAAGGGTCAAGAGATTGGTAGATGGCCAGCTAACTTTGTCCTTACCCATAAAGAGGGTTGTGAGATAAAAGGCACGAAGAAAGTAAAGTCTGGCACCGCTTGCCTAGATAATAAAACTAAAGTTAAGCGTCAAGCATATGGCGATTTCAATCCTGTAAATATGAAGGGGAAAGCTGGCTATGCAGGTGAAGATGGAAAAGAAGAGGTGGTAGATTGGGATTGTGTAGAAGATTGTCCAGTTAAAGAGTTAGACCAACAAAGTGGTCATCAAAAGAGTGGGGTGGCAGGGAGTAAGAGCAGAGCATGGGGAGTTGAAGGTAAAGAGGACATTCTATTTAAAGGGGGTTGGAGAGCTTATGGTTCTGAGGGGTATAAAGATGAAGGTGGGGCTTCTAGGTTCTTCAAACAATTTAAGACAAAGGATGACCAATGATAATCACTCTATTAAGAAAGCCTCTTGAGGGTTCTGTTGCAGATAATGCTCTTAAACATGGATGTGGTTCAATCAACATAGATGCCACTCGTATCGGAAATATAGTTCAAGACACTTCTAAAAATGGACGCTCCTCAGATAAGCATAAAAGCACAGTCTTTCAATCGGGTCTTAAAGAAGAATTTGAGGGTAATATTACTACAGGTAGGTGGCCTGCTAATTTTATCCTTATCCACAAAGAGGGCTGTGAGTTAAAAGGGACTAAGAAAGTTAAAGGACATAAAGGTTATCCGAATGGTCCTGGCGGTATTTGGTCTAAAGATTACCAAGACACCCATCAAAAAGATCGGGGTCTTACAGATGTGAAAACTGTCAAAGATAATGAAGCATGGGTAGGACACGCAGATAAAGATGGGAAAGAAGAGGTAGCGAATTGGGCTTGTGTTAATGATTGTCCTGTTCAAGAGTTAGATCGACAAAGTGGTATAACTAAATCTACAGGAGGTCGTATCGGCAACGCTCAAGGAATATACTCTAATCAAGGTAGGACTGGGTGGGGGACAGAACATGAGCGTGGAGATCCTGGCATCGGGGATAAAGGCGGTGCATCTAGGTACTTTAAACAATTCAAGAAAGAAGGTAACTAATATGAGTATCAGCAACGATATGATTGAATACTTTAAAACAATGATTACTCCTCCTGTAGAAGATGCTTGTGTCATTGTTTCTTCCCCAAACGATCTCGATTTCTCCGAGTATAAAAAAGAAGTCTTTGAAGAAGGTGCTCTAATCCCTGTATCCGAACCTATGGTACATGGACTCATCTTACTTGGTGAACCTACAGACGAACAATCTAAACAGATTATGGGCATCCTTAAACCAGGTGCTCATGTAGTAATGATACCAGATGACATTGGGTATAAAGGGGTCATTTCTCTTGAGGACGAAGGATTTGAGGTGCGAGATGCGATCTTTGTGGCTGAAGAAACCAACACCTTCCAATACACCTCAAAAGCAAGCAGATCTGAAAGGGAAGCAGGTCTTAATAGCTTACCAGTTCAGAATATGGGTATGAGTGGTGGTGCTCAAAATAAAATCAAGGAAGGTGAGGACACTTATCAAGAGGGAGAGGCGTTGGGGTATAACAAGATAAACCAAAGAAAGAATATACACCCTACTGTAAAGCCCATCGAAATCATGGAATGGTGTGCTAGGGATATAGACCCCAAATCAAAGGTTGTAGATCCGTTCTTAGGTTCGGGTACAACAGGGATTGCTATGAGTCGCTTAGGGCATGACTTTGTAGGGATTGAACTTAATCCCGAATATGCGAAAATCTGTGAGGCTCGTATTCGACATTGGATGCCTATAGGAACTGAGATCGAGTCTGAGGCTCAAGTAGGCAAAGCTGAACCTAAAAAGGGAGAACAAGTTTCTATCTTCGACATTTTTGGTTGATAGTTTATTTATTGTCATTATTTCATAACTAAAGGAGAAGGTTATGAAAGTTCGTGTCCAATGGGATTTTTCTCAAACTGAGTTATCTGAAACTGATTATGATAATGCTGTAGAACAAGCTGGATTACCTCACATTGTTCTCGTACCTATCGACATCGCTTATGAGGATGAAGATGGCATCTCAGATTGGATCAGTGAGGAGTATGGGTTTACAATGTATGATTGGTGGGAAGTGTAACCCCTTATTTATGTATTTGTATGGAGAGATTTGTAGTTCGTTTATATCTTTCCATTTATGACACCCAATCTCAAAAAAGGACAATACTATGAGACAGTCATCTCCCCTTAATGAAAAACTTCGTTCACTTCACAATCGTATCGCTAAACTTGAGCGTCAAGCAGGTTCAGTGGATGATGTGGTTGAAGATTTCCTTGCTCGTAACGACATTGAGCTTCTTTCAACTCACTTCAAGACCCACGCTAAAGAGTTTGACGCTAAGTCTCTCGCTAAAGCGTTTGAGATGTGGGAAGATATGGGTAGCCCCAACGGAGCTACCTCTCTCAAAGTTCCTGGTTTCCGAGGTGAGACACGCCTTTGGGGTAAGAAGATGGGTGATCGTATCGACATGAGAGATGAGGAGTTCTTCTACAAGTCTCGTGGCGAGGGTCGTCCAGAACAGCGTCTTATCAGTCGTCCTCGACCAATGAGAGCAACCAACATCCTTACCCTTATCATCGTTCCCACAAGTGGTGGTAAACAAGGTCTTATCACAGCTTACGCAGGGCCTGATATGCCCCCCTTTGAGAACGACCCTCGTAAAGAATGGGATCAGAACTTCCTAGCATATAGCCCAAGCGAACTTGCTAAAATGTAAGGTGTAACCCCTTATTTATATCGTGGTGAAAGGGGCTGACAACCAACCCCTCAAACTCCCCAAAGGAGAACCATGAACCACCTCAAACTCCTCAAGACCACCTCCTACGCCACCGAAGCTCACAAGCACCAACAGCGAAAGTCGGGAGGAGCGTACATCGGACACCCCATCCGAATGGCGACAGCACTCGCCAACGCAGGAGTCAGCGACATCCTACCCCTCCAACTCGCCCTCCTCCACGATACCATCGAGGACACAGAGGTGACCTACAGCGACCTCGAACGAGAGTTCGGGAAAGAGGTGGCTGACGGAGTAGCCGAACTGAGCGATGACAAGACGCTCGACAAGGCCACACGCAAGCGACTCACCATCGAACACGCCCCACACCTCTCACGAGCAGCCGCCCTCACAAAAATCGCTGACAACGCTGACAACTGTAACGGCATACTCGGAGGACACGCACCTCAAGGGTGGACGCAAGAGAGGATAGAAGCCTACGGAGAGTGGGCGAGACAGGTCGCTGAGGGGGCTTACAAAGCCCTCAAGAGCGAGAGCGACAGAGAGGTCGCACGAAAACTCGCACAGTCAAGCCTACTACCCACCAACCTCGGCTAAAGAGGGGAGAGAAGGTCAAAGCGATAAAACGCTGACTTGACCCCTACCTCTAAGACCCCTCCACTACGCACCAACAACTGAGAAAAGTTAGAAGGGTTATTCACTACATCATAGGTGGCTAACCCACATATATAGAAGTCGTATCTCGACTCTCGTATCACGATAATCTGAGGTGTGTTTGAGGAGCTAGGTGTAGGCTTCCTTAACAGAGGGAAGTCTCCCATGTTGACCGTCTTTACCCCTACCTCATACCCTGCCGATCTCAAGTCGGGTACATAATAATCGTGTGAGTCTCCTATGGTGAAGTCCACAAAAGATTTGCCTATGTGTTGCTCAACTGCACACTCCCCACCCCAACCTGTTAGATACCTCTTAGCTAATGACTCTGGGTCTTTAAAGTATTGACCTCCCTCAGCTCGCTTCCTCTCTATCACCTGTTTAACGAACGATCTTATTTGAGCGTCTTTATCTTGGCTTAGGGATACTTTCGAGTATGAGTCTAGGTGTTGCCTTACAAAATGGTCAAAAGAGGCATCTATACCCTCTAGGAGCTTTTTCTTCATGGGAGTTCTCAATAGTTCATTTATATTCAATCTAAAGGTGTCGCTATAACCGTACCCGACAGGAGACTTTATATGAGAAAATCAGCGTCAGAAATCATTCGTGAACTTGAATCAAGAGTAGCTCGACTCGAAAACCGATCAGCTTCAACTCAAAGAAAAGCAGGACCAGGTGCCGCTGTAGAGGTGTGCTTATCGGGTAGATCTCGTAATACTCGTTGCATTGCTCCCGAAATCGACACAGAGCTAAGAGCTACAATGGGTCGTGATGGTGTTCCCATACTTCATGGGAACATCTTTGTCCAAGAGGTCACAATCGCAAGCTACTACAATTCTAAAGACATTGAGGATGATGTCATCTCTATTGATGCAGGAGAGATCGACTTAGACCTTGACCTTGACTATGATGATGGTGTTGAGGTTGAAAGTATCGAACTAACTGGCCACTGTGAACTAGACAACTCTATAGTCGGTAGTGGCTATAGTAGAGGTTCTGCACCAAAACACATTGATGTATCGGGTGAACTAGAAGTAGAAATCACTTTTGATGATGGTGACTATCGAGTTGATATGGTCCCATTCCAAGCTAGTGCAAAGACCTCAAAAGAGTTTCAGTTAATGTGGAATACCCTTGATGATGTAGACGAGGACGAAGACTACTAATCCTCTTTCACCTTGTAGTTGAGCAAGTATTCTCGCACATAGTGTTGAATACCTCTCACCCAAGACTCTGGTGAGTCCACCTCATAGTTTGCCTTGATATGTTCATCGACACCTTTAGCTGTTGTAGGCAAACTAAGATCAATAAAGCTTGAGTTCATGTGAGGCATCTCTAAAACGAACCTCCTCAAGTTCTGATACTCAAGCCTTAGCATTTCTAAGCGATATTCTTCACTAGAAGCACAGGCATAATGTGTCGGGCATTTAATCATACCCCCTTCTTTAAGGAATATGTATCCGTTACCCTCGCATTTACAGTCCAACATACTGCTCGTAATGCTCATTACTGTCTTTCGTTTCACAAGTCACCTCCTTTAATAGTTTCTTTATACAATCCCCCACTTAAAAGAGAGGAGATTGTCATGGAAAACTTTTGGATTAGACCCGATGGCGAAAACACCCTAAAGGGGGTGGAAGATGACCCCACCAATAAACCAGTCTTACCTGCCTATTTGATTTTAGAGTTTTTGTCGAACGACAATCAGAAGGCAAGGGACGATTTCTTAGCTCTCTTGCCTACAATGACTGAAGAAGAACAGTTTAGGTTAAATGAGATCTATGCTTTCAGTACCAAACCTAAAGACTACCCTCAAATCGTAGAAGACAGGTTTCAAAAAGCTATGGGTACTCGAATCAACATGGGTAACAATCACCTACCTAAAACCGTCAACAACTCTAATCAACGCTCTAAACTTAGGGTGAATCAATAGTTTATTTATTATCACCACTAAATGAACATTTAAACCAATAGGAGATCTCACTATGAGAAGATCAGCAAGCGAGATCATTCGTGATCTTGAACTTAGGATAGCTCGCCTTGAGCGTCAAGCATCTGGAAGAGGCCAAGAAGATTTGGACTGGGACGCTTACACCCACACACAATCTGTAGAGTTTACAGACATCATTCTCGATAAGAATGACAGGGCTATTGCCAAACAGAAAATTAGGTTCAATGAGCAAGGTAAAGGCTATGACATGGATAGTGCTATCGAAGAAGCTCTAGTATCCATTGCCGAGGATCTTATAGAGAAAAAGTTGACCTACGAAGACGATAACAAAAGAGACACTATATACTTTTACTATGTGGACGAGATTCCTTCTCAGATAGATGACTTTA
>MDTE01184608.1_pt1 | contig 18761 bp, 23 predicted proteins | sample 811231 | NCBI WGS metagenome assembly MDTE01 (sample SAMN05326651, study PRJNA326480) | marine metagenome | isolation source: seawater | place: Indian Ocean: Red Sea | collected 2010 | reverse complement strand
TAAAATTGATCTTTGATAAGTGAAAAAAACCAGCAACTATTAGTATTGCAGCAACATAAAAAATAATAAAACCAACAGGGTTACCAGAACTAAAATCCATCAAATTCTGTTGTTGACAGAGCATGTCCTCTTTAAAGCTTTTGAATTCTTTGGAACAAAATTCAAAAGTATTAACTAACTCTTCAGAAGTTTGTTTCAAGACTATAACTCAATTTCAATCTCACCATCAATTGAATGTGAAAGGTCAAGTTCTTCGGAAACAATACTTGCTTTAATCAAAATTTTTTTTGAATTAGTTATTTTTTGATCGGATAAAGCATGTCTGACTTTTTCTTCAATTAATCTTTGAGAGTTTATTCCAACATTCTTTAAGAATTTCCTAACTGAAATATTTAATTTTTCTTCATCCATATAATTAAAATATGAAAAATAATTTAAAAGTAAAGATTATTATAAAAAACAAACTAAATGATCTATATTTATCGGGTGTTTCACTCCAAATTCATCATTTATGTCGTGAAAATGAGAATGATGGGCATGAACCAAAACTGGAACAGTTTCATTTCCGGGGAGTTTTAGATTATAAATAAAATTTGTCCCTATAAATTTTTTATCGATAATTTTAAATTTTAAGTTGCTCTTATCATCATGAACTAAATCTTCTGGTTGGATTAAAAGTCTTACTTTACTGCCAATTTTTTGAGGGTTTACAAAATTTCCACTTATGACACCAAGAGTTTCATGCTTTACCGCAAATCTTGATATTACTTTTGCTTTAATAAATATTCCCTTGTTAAAAAAATTTGCTACTCTTTCAGATTTTGGATAATGATAAATTTTATATGGAGTATCATACTGTTCAAGTTGATTTTTTAAAAAAAGAGCACACTTTGTCCCAAAATAAAAAGCTTCATTGTAATCATGTGTAACTAGTATAGTTGTAATTTTATTTTCACTTAAAATTTTTTTTAATTCAATTTGGAGTTCCTCTTTTAAACTTGGGTCAATATTTGAAAATGGTTCATCAAGTAAAAGTAACTTTGGACCAGAAAGAATCGTCCGCGCCAAGGAAACTCTTTGAGCTTCACCTGCACTTATTTGGCTTGGAAATTTGTTTAAAATATTACTTATGAATAACTTATTTATGATTTTTTTTTTATCTATTTTCTTTCTTTTACTATTAACTTTTAGACCAAGTTCAACATTATCTTTAACACTTAAATGAGGAAATAGACAATTATCCTGGAATGAAAGAGCTATGTGCCTATTTTCAGGGTTTTCATGAAAACTTTTTGAAGAAATTAATTTATTTTCTAACCAAATTTCTCCTGAATGAATTTTTTCTAATCCTGCTATTGTTCTCAAAATTGTTGTTTTACCAACACCTGAAGGACCTAGAAGACAAATAGTATCTCCTCGCTTAGAAATTTGAAAGTTTACATTGCTTAGGTTATGATTTTTACTTGATGAGAAATTTACATCTTTAATTTCAAAAAAATTTTTCAATTTATTTCCAATTAGTTCTCTTTAAAAATATATTTTAAGGAAAGAATAATAAATATACTAGTCCATAGTATTAAAAATAATGAAGGTAATGCAGAAGCTTCTATCAAATCTTGTGAAGCATAAGTAAATGCAGTTGTCGAAAAAGTTTCAAAATTAAATGGTCTTAATATTAAAGTAATTGGTAACTCTTTCAAAATCTCAACACCGATTAAAATAAGTATCAATAATAAATTTTTGCTTAAAAATGGAAGATGAATTTTAGTAAATGTTTCAAATTTCTTATATCCAAGAAGATAAGATGCTTCATCAACAGAATAATTTATTTTTTGATAGTTAGTTTTTATTCCATTAAAGGATATAGAGTAAAATCTTAAAATATACCCGAATATTAACCCTAATATAGTTCCTATAAAGAAACTTTTTAAGTTTAAAAAAAGTATGGAATCTAAATAAGATATAAAAGAAATAATAGATACAGAAATTAGAATCCCTGGAATAGCATAGCCTGAAATAGATAAAAGTGAAAAATAGTTTAAAAACTTACTTCTAAGTACTCTTACTCCATAATTACAGATAAATGAAAAAATAACTAAAATAAAAGCTGTTATAATTACTAACTTCAAAGTATTTAAATTTATTTTAAGTAAATTAAGATGATTAAAATACTCTGGAAATTTAATGCTCCAGGATAACATTTGTAATAATGGAAATAAAAAACTAACAAAAAAAAGAGTTGAACAAAATAAAAATGCAGAAAAATTTTGAATTCCATTAAGTTTTAAAAGGTTAATTTTTCTTGCACTTCCAACATCAAAAATATGAAATTTGGAATTACCCCTCAAAATTTTCTCAAAAATAAAAAAAAGTAATATGAAAAACAAAAGGAAAACTGATAAAAGATTAGCAGTTGGTAAATCGTCAAATATAAACCATGAGTCATAAATTCCAGTTGTTAGAGTATTAACACCAAAAAAAGAAACAGTTCCATAATCAGACAAAGTTTCCATTGCTACTAAACTTAAACCAATAAAAATTGATGGTCTTGCTAAAGGTAAAATAATTTTAGTTATAATTTTTAAATATTTAAAACCAAGATTTAAACCAACCTCAATGAGATTTTGAGATTGAGAAGAAAATGACATATATGAAAGAATATAAACGTATCCAAACAATGTGAAAGTCAAAGAAATTATGGTTCCAAGTATTGGGGGTATATTCTTAAAAAAAACAATATTTTCTGAGTCTAAAAAAAAGGACATAATCGAATAGCCCGTTCCATAAAATTCAAAAAATGCTGATAAAGAAAATGCATAGATATATGGTGGAACAGCTAAAGACAGAATAAGTGACCATCTAAAAAATTTTACCCCTGTAAAATTGCAGAAAAAAACTAAGTAAGCTGATGAAACACCCAGAAAAAATGTTAGTAGAATTACAAAAAATAAAATAAAAAATGAGTTATAGAAATATTTTACTAGAGAAGTATCTTTTAAAAAGTTTAAATAATCATAGTCAATTTGTAGTGAGTTAAATGAAATATTTATTAAAGGAATCAAAGTAATAGAGCATATAATAAAAACTAAAAAAAATAAGAAGTATTTATTACAAAAATTCCATAAATTATTCATCAACTTTTTCTAGTCCCATCCTGATTCTCTCATAATTTTGAAAGCCTCTTTTTGCCATTCACCATAACTTGAAACAGGCGTAATTAAATCTTGTTTAAATTCTCCCATTCTAGAAACAAGAGGATGAGGAGCTACATTTTGAATAATAGGGTATTCAAAAGTATTATTTACAATATGGGACTGAGCATCAGGTGTCACTAAAAATTCTAGAAATTTTATTGCATTTTTTTTATTTGGAGAATGTTTTAAAATCCCTGCTCCCGAAATATTCATGTGCACTCCTCTGTTAGACTGGTTAGGAAAAACTGGCTTAACTTTCTCTGCTGCTAATTTTTGTTCCTTACCCTTTTTTCCAGATAACATCAAAGCATAATAATATGTGTTAGCAACCGCAAGTTTAGATTCTCCAGAAGCAACAGAAAGAATTTGAGCCCTGTCATTGCCTTGAGGTGAGCGAGAGAAATTTGAAACTAAGCCTCTTATCCATTTTTTTGTTTTATCCATGCCATTATTTTCTATTAATGAAGCAACTAATGACTGGTTATACACATTATTGGATTGACGAATTGAAATTTTATTTTTCCATTTCTTATTTGCTAAATCTTCATAGTTTATATTTTCAATCTCATCATTGGAGATTTTTGATGGAGAATAATAGAGAATTCTGGCCCTTTTAGTTATTCCAACCCATAGATCAGATCTCATGGAAGAAGGTATCTTTTTCTCTAGTATTTGAGATGATATTTTTTGGAAAATTTTCTTTTTTTCAGCAGAAACAAGTCTTCCTGCATCCGCAAGAAATAGGATATCTGCTTTGCAGTCTTTTCCTTCATCTATAATTCTTTTTTCTAATGGCCTAGATTTTCCAGATACTACATTAACTTTTATACCTGTTTCAGCTGTAAATTTTTTATAAAGTTCAAAGTCAGATTCATAATGTCGAGTTGTAAATAGATTGACTTCACTCGCATTAACAAAGTTAAAGAAGAAAAATATTATCAAGTAAATATAAATCATTATCAATAATCAATTAATCTTAATATTGATAATAATAATTAATATTAATTCAAGGAAAAAAAAACTGGCAGAAATTATTATTTCCTGCCAGCTCCTTTAAATTAATTAATTTTAATTAATTTGGGTTTCTTATGTTCTGGAATAATTTTTTTTAACTGTATTCTTAACATACCGTCTTTAAGTTCAGCTTCTTTAACCTGAACCTCATCAGAAAGAGTAAATTTTCTTTCAAAGCTTCTGGAAGAAATACCTTGATGAATTAAATTCAGCTCAGAGGTTGAATTATTATCATTTTTATCTTTCTTAGATTTTATAACTAATTCACCATCAAGTAATTGAACTTCTATGTCATTCTTATTGAAACCAGCCAATGCCATTTCAATTTGGTAGTGATTGTCATCAAGTTTAACAATATTATAAGGCGGATAGCCATGTCCACTGGATTCGTAATTAAGATCGAATAATCTATCAAATAAATCGTCGAATCCAATTGTATACGGTAACAATCTATTTGTATCAATTGTAGGTAAAGTATTTTGCATAATTATCTCCTTTATTAAGCAAGATTTATATTAGTGTATCCCAAAAAGGCAATACGATTATAATATAGTGACTAATTGTCACTATGTCAATATGTCAATGCAATTTTATTGCCAATTAAACTTTTCATAGTTTGAGTCGTTAAAGAGTATGGGAGAAGATATTGTCAAATTTAATACCAGCTAATAGCGCTATACCTGTTTACAGTTTAAGAAAGATTACCCAAACTCTTCATGATTCAATTTCAAGAGTAACAACTGGTCTAAAAGTACTTGGTGGGAATGACGCTGGGTCGCAATCAGTTGCAAATTCACATATAGCTAATTCAAAAAGCTTTCAAGCAGCTGAAAATAATTCACAACAAGGATTAGATCTATTAGAGTTAGCTGAATCAGCTTTAATTGAACTTAACGCATTAACAAATCGTCTTAAAGAAATTGGTGTAGCAGATACTTTATCAACTAATACAACTAATGATACAGCTGCCTTAAATGCTGAAGCTAGCGCTGTTAGCGATTCTATTGACTCAATAGTTAGCTCACTAACATATAATAGTATAAATATTTTGGGAACAAGTGCAAAACAATTTGCTGTAGGAATAGATAATTCTGGCAACACACATACTATAAAAACAACCATTGGTATAGCTGCAACAGATATTACAGATGCTACTAATTCAAATAATTCAGCTGATACAACAATTGGTGAGATTACCCAATCGTTAGGTCATTTAAGTGGTGCAATGACAGCATTAAGAGCTTATCAAAATGTTGCATCATCCTCAAAGGCTCATCTTTTACAAGCAGCCTCAAATCTTCAGGATACAGATTTTGCCCTAGAAACAGCAAAAATTGCTAGGCAATCACTTTTAAAAAATTATGCTCTTGCAATGGTTGCACACGCAAATAGCGATGAAATAGATAAATTAAAACTTTTGGCTTAAACTTTTTTCTTTTAAGTCGTTTTAAATTTTATAATAAATAATGAAAGGTTAGTGGATATGAAGAATTATTCAGAAGTTATTACAAAAGAAAGCAAATTAAATCAAAAAAAAGTATTAGTTGATCAAACAATCAATGAAACTGATCTATCTAAATATCAAGTAATTGCTAAAATGTTTGATGCTTTAGTAAAAGAAATTGATGATTTAAAGAAAACTTTATTCGAAGATTTATCTGTAACAAATCATTCAAAAGAAAAAGCAGAGAAAATTTCTAAAATAGCATTTACACTTCAGACCTGTCTTGACACTGAAAACGGTGATGAAATAGCTCATAATCTCCATTTTCTTTATAGATTTATTAGATACATGAGTAAAAGAATTCAAGACAACGAAGATATGAACTATGTCCAACCTGCATTTAAAGTTGCTAAAGAACTTAAAGATGCATGGAATGGTATACCTGAAAATCAAAGATAATTTAAACTTTTTAATATAGCATTATTAGCTTCTAGATGTATACTCTAGGGGTTAGTAATGTTTATTTCTATTTTTACAACCTTATTGTTAGGTTCAGTAATTGGTGTAATTACTTCAGTCAGTGTTTACGGTTTTATATTTTTAGTAAAATTTTTAACCTCTATTTTTAGAAATCCAGAAAATAGTTTTAATGGACTTTGGGGGGTTTTTGAAAATCCTTTTGAGTTTATTCTGTTTGTAATTATAACACCATTTGTAGTTGGTTTAGTTGTAGGTGTAATAAGAAAATACGCTTCAGATTCAAGATGGCATGGCCCTCCTGACGTGATTTTAGCAGTTCATTCCGAAAAAAAACCTCTTGATATAAAATCAGGATTTTTAACCTCATTCTCTTCAATTTTATCTATTTCTGCGGGAGGATCAGTTGGACAATATGGACCACTTGTACATTTTGGAGCAACTATTGGTGCTGAAATAAATGATTTATTTAAAAGAAAAGGGCAATATCAAATTTATGTTGGTGCCGGTGTAGCTGCTGCAATTTCTTCTGGTTTTGGTGCACCATTAGCAGGTCTCATTTTCGCAAGAGAAGTAATTCTAAGGCATCAATCACTTGCATCATTTGCTCCAATCCTTGTTTCTTCTGTTATATCTTACTTTTTTACAAAGTTTTTTTTTGGAGTTGAACCACTTTTTTCTGGAAAAATTGGTGAAATAGAATCTATACACCATTTTCCTTTTTTTATTATTTCTGGAATTTTATGTGGAGCAATTTCAATAATTTATATGCGAGGTTTAACTCATCCAAATTATTTTCCAAATATTTCCAAAATAAACCCTATTATTCAACCAGCAATTGCAGGGTTAATATGCGGTTTAATAGCTTTATATTTGCCAGAAGTTATAGGTCTAGGAACTAGCACTATAAAAAATTTAGTCATAGGAAACTACAGTTTAAACTTTGCAATCATACTTCTTGTTTTAAAATTAATCTTAACAGTTATATGTTTAAGAATGGGACTTATTGGTGGAGTTTTTGCTCCAGCGCTATTTTTAGGAGCATGTGTAGGTGTAATTATGGGAATAATTTTTCAAACAATTTCACCCACATTAAACACAAGTTTACTTACTGTTGCATCAATGTCAGCTTTTGCAAGTTGTGTTATTGGTGGACCAGTTGCTAATATGATGATAATTCTTGAATTAACTTCAGATTACCAGGCAACACTAGCAGCAGGTATAAGTATAGTTTTTGCTTCTTTGGTATCTTACAAAGTAATTGGACAATCAGTTTTTGATAAGGTACTAGCAAACAAAAATGTTGATTTAGATATTGGGAGAGAAAATATTAAATTACAACAAACTTATATTTCAGAAATTTGTCATAAGGATTATTGTAAAATTAATACATCAGATACAATTGAAAGTGCAATAAAAAAAATGACGATTGCAAAAAATAGTGAGGCGTATCTTACTGATTCTGAAAATAAAATCTTAAACAAACTAGAATTACCTTTCTTATTAAGTCAAAAAAATAAGAAAAATATTGTAAAAAAGATATCAAAAATTAATTATTTAAAACTTTCATCAACTGACAATATTTTAGATTCAATTGAAAAATGCAAAACATTTGTTGGTGAGTCAATTCCAGTCATTGATATTAAAGGAAAGTTAATCGGGGTTGTAACAGAAGGAGACCTCTTTCAGATATACTTGAAAGTAACTAAAGAAGAAAAAAAAATAGAACACGAAAGTTAAGCTACAAGTCTCATTACATTATTTTTAATTTGACTGGAAGAAATTGATATTTGCGAAATCATATTATATCTAGTAGCAGCCTCATTATGCATAAAAACCGGATTAAAGAAAATCCTGGCTTTTAAGAAAGCTTCAGTCAACAGTCCAGATGGAGCTAATTTATTACTATACCTCTTTATTGGGTTATGATCTGGGGTATATGAATTACTGTTATTTAGGTTTGTTATAGGACCTATTTTTCTATTCTGAAAGTATATTGGTGGCATACCAATTGCAGTACCATTTTCAAACTCTGTTTGAGAATTGAAATTCTCGGGCTGATTGGTAAAATTTATTGGACTAACCATAACTTTTTATAATATGAAATCAAATTTTAATAAAGCAAAGTCATTCTACAAGAAAGCTGAAAAATCTTCAATAGAAAATCATAATCCAATTGAAGTGGTTAAAGCTATGGTAAATGAGCTAAAAAAATCTATGAATATTGTAGTGTCATCGACCGGCCAGAATGAACAAAATAATGTCAGGGCTAAACATTTTAGTAGAGCGCTCGTTATAATTTATACACTTCAAACCAGTTTAGACTTTGAAAAAGGAGAACAATTAGCTGGTAAGTTATTTCAAATCTATGAGTTTTGTAGAAAGCAACTTATAAAATGTTTCAGTCAAAAAATTATAGATGGAGTTAATAAAGCTATAACAGTTTTAAATGATATTTTTTTTGAAAATAAATTAAAAAATGAAAATGCAGTCTGAATCCATAAATTCACAGCTTACAAGATTAGAGGAGATATCTAATAAGATTTCATTTCTGATATCAAATAATGATTATGAAAAAATAAATCATCTTGATAAAATGAGAAAAAAAATTATAGCAGATATTCAAGAAAAAAATTATATTTTGAGTCAAGATAATAAAAAAACAGTTTTGAAATTAGTGTCTAAAAACCAAGAAATAATAGCGGATTTCAAACAAAAAGAATCAACAACATTAAATTCAATACTGCACTCTAAAAAATGTTCAGAAGCATATCTTGCTTCAATTTAAAAATTAAGGTCTTTGGGTCTAACAAAATTTATAATTTTTGAATTATATTTAGAAACTTTATTCCATTTATTTGTGTTAAATATTAGTTGAAATAAGGCCGATGTTGGAAATTTTTCTTGAGAATTAATAAAAAACTGATTTTTGGTCTCTGTTGAAAAGTCTTGTATAGAAGATGATAGTTTTGGCTCATGTGATATAACCATAACAGTTTTTTTTTGTGCATGTTTTTTAATAACTTCAAGTATTTCAATATTAGATATATGATATAATTCATCAATAAATTCTATATCAGGATTGGAGTTTAAGTAATTCAAAATTATTTCTAAGGTTTTTTTTGTTCTGATGGATGGAGAGCACAATATTTGGTCTACATCTAATTTATTTGCTTTAATATACTTACCCAGTGCATTTGTTTTTTTTAAACCTAATTGGCTAACATCTCGTTCAAAATCATTTTCGTCACAAATATTCCAGTCAGACTTTGCATGCCTTAATAAAAAAAGTTTTAACATATTTATATAAAGTTATTTTAGTATTAGTATTTTATTTAATATTCTTAGATTAAGTTTTTAATTCATTTATATTCTTTACGAAGATATCATAATGATATGAAAATTTATCTTTAAAAAAATTTTTCGTAGATTTATGTTTTAGTTTTTCATCTATCCTTTTATAAATTAAATTTAGTGAAAGATTGTCAAATTTTTCATTTTTAAAATATCTGTTAAAAAGAAAAGCACTTTCGTAAGATGCCTCTCCTGATTGAAAGTAACTTAACCCAGATTGAGATTTTTCTTTTGGACACCAAACACATACAGTTTTATTTAAAAAGCCAAATTTCTTTTTTTGTTTAGCTAAATTTATGAATAAATCATAGTCATGAGCCTTAAAGTACCCACCGTAAGATTTCTGCAAGTTTTTATAATACTTCTCATTATAAAAACTATTTATAGATTTTTTTTTTATTATTGTACCGAATGATGGCATATACATATCAAAGATAAGTAAGTCCTTAAATTCATCTCTGTTTCCAATATAACTATATGTTTTATAACCAACATGATTAAATTTATAAATATCTGACTCTTTTCTAATTGCCATTCTACCATAGGCGACATCAAGGTCATTTTTGATTAGATAATCAAACAATTCATCAATTGCTTGAGGTATAAAAAAATCATCTGAATTAAGCATTACTACAAATGAATTATTAGATTTCTTGAATGCCTTTATAAAAGACATACCACTTCCAATATTTTTCTTATTTTTAAAGTATTTGATTTTACTACTTTGCGAACTCAAATCTTTAATTAGTTTTTGGGTATTATCAGAGGAATTATCGTCGACTACTATAATTTCTGATACACTTTTAACCTTTAAAGCTGACGCCAATGCCATAGGTAAGTTTTTTTCATCATTATAACTGGGTATTAATACTGATAACATTTGAATTATTTAAAAATTATAATTTTATCCACTCATCTTTATGAATATCAGTTTCTTTTGGTCCGGCAGGTCCAAACCAAACTTTTGGTGATACCACCCTGTATTTGGGTTTGCCCAACCATGATCCCCACCATGAAAAAGAACTATTACTCATTATGATACCATCACATTGCGAAAGTGAGTAAAGGTCTTCTAATTCATTGTTGTTATTTAAATTTTTAAAAATTGATAGATCAAATTCATTTTTTATACTTTTATGATCATCTGAAAATAAAATGAACTCAACATTATCTGATTTGAAAAATTGCATAGCTTTAAAATAATAATTTGGATCAATCAAACAATGAACATCCTTATTTTTTTCAAAAATATAGTCACCTCTTCTAATATGAACTCCAATTTTTCTTTTAGATGAGAAATCCATTTTTTTATTTATTTTTTTTTTTAGTTCTGGTGGGAAAAAAAATAGTTCTTTAATTTCTTTATCAAAATGTTCAAAATATTTTTCTGATTGAAAATATCCATGTAATATCAAGTTATCTGAAATAGGAATTTTTCTATATTTAAATTCAGGTTGAATATAAGGTAAAAAGGTTTTTTCCTCTTTATTAGTTTCAGGAATTTTCAAAAAAAAATTGTTTTTATATTTTTCTGGACTATTTCCTTGACCCACCCATTTTTTATTTAAAGAAAGGCTATAATTAATTGCATAATTTGTGTTCATTCTTTTGGAATGAGCAAAACCTGCTGCAATTTGAAACAATTGATTTCCTAAACCACCGTATAAAACATTAGTAATCATTTTTTCCTTTATAAATTAATAAATTTTATATTCTTAAAGAGCATTTTTTATGCCATTTAATGTTTAAATTAAAAAAAAATTTACCTAAAACTTTATTTCCATTTAATACTGCAACCAGCACTAACGAATTGATTTTTAGGTCCTTTTGAAGTTTCTGATATCTTAATCATGGCATTTAAAAGGTCATTGGTATCATTTTGAAATTGTAAATTTTTCATCTCAGCTATTCTTCCTCTATACTGAAGTTCACCATTATTATTATAACCAAAAAAATCAGGAGTACAGACTGCTCCATAAAGTTTTGATACTTCTTGGGTCTCATCAAGTAAATAAGGAAAATCAAATTTAAACTTTTTAGAAAATTTTTGCATATTTTCAAAATTATCGTCAGGATAATTTTTGGTATCATTAGGCATTATTGCTATAGAATTGATATTATATTTCTTTAACTCTTTTGAAGTATAAACTATTTTCTCAATAACAGCTTTAACGTAAGGACAATGATTACAAATAAACATTATCAAAGTTCCATTCTTCCCTAAAATATCATCTAAAGAAATAATTTTATTATCAACATTGACTAAGTTAAAATTTATTATTTTTTTCCCAAAATCACAAACTGGTGTCTCTAATAGTGCCATTTTATTCTCCGATCAAATGAAAAAAGATTGAGCGCTTTCTATCCGAATCCCTATGTTCTAATAAAAATATACCTTGCCATGTACCTAAAATTATTTCTCGATTTTTAATACTTAAGGTTAGATTACTTTGTGTCAAAAGACTTTTTATATGACTTGGCATATCATCAGGTCCTTCAGAATTATGAAAATAGTCTATATTCTCTGGAACTAACTTTCTAAGAAAACTTTTTATATCCTCTAAAACAGTTGAGTCAGCATTTTCTTGAACCATTAAAGAACAACTTGTATGAAGAATGCTTAAGTTTAAAAGTCCGTTATCAACTTTGCTTTCATGAACAAGCTTCTTTATATCTTTTGTAATTTCTATAATTTGTTTTTTATATGTGTTAATCACAATTGTATGAATGTGCTGTTTCAATCTAATTCACCTCTATACACTGTTGACAGTTCCATTTACTTATATATAGTATATAGTTCTAAAAGGAGATTAAAATGGCAAAAAAAAAACCAAAGAAGATAGACCCTGATAAAGTGAAAAAAGAAGATTTACAGAATGCTTTCTCAAGAGTGTTGGATAAATTAAAATCCCAATAATATATGGATAAAATTTGGATTGAGTGTCAAAAGTGTGGCTCAATCTTTTGGGTTTTTTCGGATGAAATTAACGCCATTTATCCAAAAAATCACTTGAATTATCAAATTTGCTCTGGTTGTGAGCAGAAGGTAAACGAATCTAAATAATTAATGGATTTTTTACTATCAATTCAGGATCAATTAAAAAATTATTTGACTATTTTAAAATTTTTTTTGTATTTTTGTATTGGTGCGTTCACCTTATTTATTTTAAAAAAAACCAAAGATCTTTTATCATTTCTAACCGGTAAATTTAAAAAAGAACTATTTATAGACAATTTAAAAAAAATATTTAGTTTATGTTTTTTTATTGTTATTTCAATTTTACTAGGATGGTTTATTATTCAAATGTTTTATAAATTATTATAGTTTTGAATGAACTTAATTACTAATATTTCTTCCTTTTTAATAGGGGCAAGTTTTTCTTTGTTATTATTTAATCCTATTGCATTTGGGGTAAGTTTAATCCTTGGTACATTAATTTTACTTATTTATCACCGAAAAGATCTAGTTATTAGTATAAAGCCTGATAAAAGAGTATTATTTTCCATTATTTTTTTAGTTTGTTCTTTTCTGATATCATCATCTTTATCGATTGTACCAGAAAGATCATTTCCAGTTATTTTTTATCTATTCTGTTTTATAGTGTTAAGTTTTTTATTATTTAATTGTCTTAAACAAAATACAATTATTTATAATAAACTGATAAAATTTTTTATTATTTCTTCTTATTTAAATATAATTTTTATTTCAATTTATGTTTCAACAGATATCTCATGCAAATTATGTCAAGATAATAATAATTTTAATGTTTTGTATATTCTAAAACACATGTCAGTTAGTGAGAGATATAAAGGGTTTTTGAATATTTTTGCTCTTAATACAATAATTTTAAACTTTTTTTATAAGAGTAAATTTAACTTAATTATTTTACTAATTTTGATTCCATGTTTAGTAATTAGTAATTGTAACTCTGCAATTTTAGGGATTTTAATTGGAATATTTTCTGTTATTCTTTTTTTCATATTTAATATTTTTTTTAAAAAAAAATATTTTTTACTATTTTCTTTTTTTCTGTGTATAACTGTTTTCAGTCAGCTGGTTAAAAATTTACCCTCTGATTTCTCTCAACAAAAAAATGAAAATTTTGAACCAATAATTCCGGTCGAAGTGGTCGATATTCACCGACAATTTATGTGGGGTTTTACTATTTCAAAGTTTTTAGAAAAACCAATATTTGGCTTTGGTCCAGATACATCAAACTTTATTCCAGAAGGTCAAAAGGAAATTGGATCAAAACACACGGGTAAAATGTATTTTATTTCAAGTCATCCTCATAATTTTTTAGCTGAATTATTTCTAGAAGTCGGGATTTTTGGAACACTTTTATTTATCATTTTTATTATAAACTTAAATATTTTTATTGCAAAAGAGTGTTCAAGAAAACAATTATATTATCTGCTGTTTTATAATTCCTATTTTTGGGGGGCTTCATTGGTTAATTTCTCATTCTGGCAAGGTTGGTGGCAAGCAAGTTACTATGTAATTTTATCTTTAATGTCTGCAAAAATTTTTTTTGAAAAAAATAAAACTATAAAAAAAATAAAATTATAAAATTAGCTTAATTTTTATTCAAACTCAATAGTACCTGGGGGTTTCGAAGTCAAATCATAGCAAACTCTATTTATACCTGAAACTTTATTAATTATTTCATTAGCACAATCTTTTAAAAAATCATCATCAAACTTATAAGCTTCGGCCGTCATACCATCTTCAGATGTTATAGCTCTTAATACACAAATTTTCTCATAAGTTCTATTGTCTCCCATAACACCAACAGTTTTTACTGGAAGTAAAACACAAAATGCCTGCCATATTTTCTTATATAATCCAGCTTTTTTGATTTTACTTATAAAAATTTCATCAGCATCTTTTAAAATATTTATATTTTTGACGTTTATTTCACCTAAAACCCTTATACCAAGACCAGGTCCAGGAAAAGGGTGTCTTTCAATAAATTCACTTGGAATTTTTAATTCCCTACCTAATTCTCTTACTTCATCTTTAAATAATGATTTTAAAGGTTCAATCAACTTTAGTTTCATTTTTTTTGGCAACCCACCAACATTATGATGTGATTTAATTGTAACTTTTGACTTTCCAACTTGAGATAAGGATTCAATAACATCAGGATAAAGTGTTCCTTGAGCTAAAAATTCACATTTTTTATTTTTGTTTGTAACCTTTTCAAATGCTTTGATAAAAAGCTTTCCTATTATTTTTCTTTTTTTTTCTGGATCAATTACACCAGCCAGTTTTTTTAGAAAAAACTTTCGTTCATCAACAACATCAAGATACATGTTAAAGTTTTTTGCAAATAGATTTTTTATTTGTCTTACTTCATTTTTTCTCATGAGGCCAGTATCAACACAGACACATTTTAATTTATCACCAATGGCTCTATGCATTAAAACTGCAGTTACAGTTGAATCAACACCACCTGATAATCCACAAATAACATTTTTATCACCAACCTTTTTTTTTATATCTGCGATCATTTGATCTTTGTAAAGTCTCATATTCCAATCTTTTTTGCACCTACAAATTTTAAAAATAAAATTTTCAATTATTTTTTCGCCACCAATTGTATGGATTACTTCAGGATGAAATTGAACACCAAAAAAAATTCTTTTCTAAATTTTGAACTATTGCAGATTCACAATGGTTGGTTTTTGCCACGCTTTCAAAGTTATTTGGAATCTTGTCAACCTTGTCACTATGACTCATCCATACTTGATATTTACTTGAAATATTGTAAACACCATCAGTTAAGATTGAGTTCTTTTTTAACTTCAAAAAATTTTTTCCAAATTCCCTGTCTTCAGATGATTTAATAGTACCGCCATGGTGTTTACAAAGAAGTTGTAGGCCATAACAAATTCCAAGAATTGGTATATTTAATGTATAAATAAAATTAGGAAGTCTTGGTGAAGTTTTATTGTCAACTGAAGATGGTCCCCCTGATAAAATAATACCATTGATTTGTTTTTTAAAATAATTTTTATTTATTTTATCAAAACCAACTATTTCAGAGAAAACACCAAGCTCTCTAATTCTTCTTGCTATTAATTTTGTTAATTGTGAACCAAAATCGATAATTAAAATAGATGATTTCATTTATTTAATTGATAATTAGGCGATTCTCTTGTTATTGAAATACCATGAACATGACTTTCACTTAAACCGGCTGATGTAATCTTAATAATTTTTACTTTATTTCTGAATTGATTGAGATTCTTACTTCCTGTATATCCCAAAGAAGCACGAAGACCTCCAACCAATTGTTGTACTATTTGATACAATGGCCCTCTATAAGGCACTTTACCTTCAACACCCTCTGGAACAAATTTTTCATTTGTTCCAATTTCTTCTTGAAAATATCTATCAGCAGAACCTCTACCCATTGCTGCAAGAGACCCCATCCCTCTATATGATTTATAAGTTCTTCCATTAGACAAGAAAACCTCACCAGGTGCTTCATCTGTTCCAGCAAATAATGAGCCTATCATTATAACATCTGCTCCAAATGCAATTGCTTTTGCAATATCTCCAGAAAATTTTATCCCACCATCAGAGATAATTGGAATTTTATTTTTTTTTGCAACTTTATAGGTTTCAGCTAATGCATGTAACTGCGGAACCCCTATTCCTGCGATTACTCTCGTTGTACAAATTGATCCAGGTCCTATACCTACCTTCAGACAATCCGCTCCTGCTTTGATTAGATCTGTTGCCGCTTCGGCAGTAGCAATATTTCCAACAATCACAGGTAGATTAGCGTTTTTTTTTTTTATAAGTTTAAGAGTTTCAATTACAGTTTTTGTATGCCCATGAGCTGTATCAATAACAGCTATATCAACTCCAGCATTAATCAAATAGCTTAATCTTTCAAGTCCTTGTTCTTCACCAACGCCTATTGCTGCTCCAACTAAAAGTCTGCCCATCTTATCTTTTGAAGCAGAAGGAAATCGTTCAGCTTTCTCAATATCTTTTACTGTTATCAAACCAACGCATTTATAGTTTTTATCAACAACAAGTAATTTCTCAATTCTATGCCTATGAAGAATCTTTTGAGCGTCAACCATTTTTATATTTTCTGCGACAGTTATTAAATTTTTATTTGTCATTAAACTACTTACTGGTTGAATAAGATTTTTTGCAAATCTAATATCTCTATTTGTAAGAATTCCAACCAATTTTTTTGTTTTTCTTTGTACGACTGGAATTCCTGAAATATTATTTTTTTCTTTGATCTTTATAGCCTCAGCCAATGAATTATCAGGGTAAATAGTTAGAGGATTCACAACCATTCCTGATTCAAAACGCTTTACCTTTAAAACCTCATCAGCTTGTTCCTTAAAAGACAAATTTTTATGAATTATACCTAATCCACCAGTTTGAGCGATTTTAATGGCCAACCCTGATTCAGTTACAGTATCCATTGCTGCAGATATAATTGGTATCTTAAGACTAATTTTTTTTGTTATTTTGGTAGATAAATCTGTTTCCGAGGGTTTTATTTCAGATTTTGCAGGGACAATTAGAACATCATCAAATGTTAAGGCTTCTGTTATATTCTTCATAAAATAATTTAAACTAATCTTAAGATAATTTAAACAATATTTTTTATAATTATTTTTTTCTTGATATCATGTAAGTTTCTGGGGATTCCTTTCTAGATGCTTTAGGCTTAAAGTACTTAATATCATATAATTCAATGCTCATAAGTTTTTTTAAATCCCCTTGAGCTCCACCCTGAAAAATTTTTGAAATTAAAAAACCATCCTTTTTCAAAATTTCACTCGCAATGATAATTACTCTCTCAACCATTGATACGATTCTTAAATGATCGATATTTCTATTTCCTGATGAATTAGGTGACATATCGCTTAAAACTAAATCAATTTTTGATCTCTCAAAAAATTTAAAAATTTTTTTAATTATCTTTTCATCAAAAATATCCCCTTTAATAAATTCTACTTTCTGGATTTTTTTTAATTCAAGTAAATCAATACCAAGGATTTTACAATTATTATTATGCTGTTTAATCACTTGAATCCATCCCCCTGGAGAACAACCTAAATCAAGTATAAGTTTTGCGTTTGAAATAAAGTTAAATTTATTATTAATTTGAATCAATTTATATGAGGCTCTTGATCTAAAACCATCTTTTTTTGACTTTATATAATACTCATCATTAAGATGTCTGTTAAGCCACTTTCTGCTAGAATTCTTAGTTTTTTTTTTAATTTTAATTCTCATATATTTAAAAAATCATTTATCATACCTTGTCTCAAACCTTTATTTGTGACAAGTATTTCTTTTACTGGAACTTCATCTAAAAGCCTTTTTAGGATAAAAATACCGTTTACTAATAATTGATATTTTTTACCAATACACGGATGATTAAGTTTTTGTTTGGTGGTTAAATTTTGAATTTCATTACATGTTTTTAAAACTTTATTTAGTGACAAAACTTGTCCCTCAATTTTCTTTAGATCAAAAAAGTTTAATTCTAAATAAACTGCACATATTGAAGTTATTGTGCTACATGAGCCAATAGCAGAATAATTTTTCTTTGTTGAGATGTTATTTTTAATTTCATTAAAATAATTTTTAATTTTTTTATTGATAGCATCGACTCCAAAGATTTCCTTTTTTTCACTAAGATTAATAACACCAAAAGAAATTGACTTTGTATAGAATTGACTTGAGCCTGAATTAAAAAAAGTAATTTCCGTACTACCTCCTCCAATATCAAAGATTAATCCCTCACCCTTGAACTTATTGTGGTATTCAAAGCAGCCCTTAAAACTCAACCTACCTTCCTCAAAACTTGAGATAATTTCAACATTTAGACCAGTTTTTTCTTTTACTTCTAATAAAAAAAAATCAGGATTAATTACTTGTCTGCAAGCTTCCGTAGCTATACATCGATAATGCCCAACATTATATGATTTAATTTTGTTAGAAATTTCTTTTAAGCAATTTACAGTATTGGAAATTTTTTTATGAGTAAATTCATTATTGTAAGCTATATCCTTGATTAAATTTGTCTCTTTTGAAAAATTATGTATAATTTTAAAATTATTGTTTTGTTTTTCAACAACAACTAACCTACAGTTAAAACTGCCAATATCAATAGCAGCAAATCTCTCTAAATTATTCACTGATTAAACTTTTATTTATTAAGACTTTAATTTTATAATTAATTTAATATAAATCAATTGTTGAACTATGAAATTAGTCTAGAATATATAAT
>MDTE01012106.1_pt1 | contig 18766 bp, 18 predicted proteins | sample 811231 | NCBI WGS metagenome assembly MDTE01 (sample SAMN05326651, study PRJNA326480) | marine metagenome | isolation source: seawater | place: Indian Ocean: Red Sea | collected 2010 | reverse complement strand
TTTTGGCTTCTCCCCAACCCACCCCCTCGTCGTAGAGTTTTTGAAATTCCTTGATGCTTGAAGGTGAAGCAATAGCACTATAAATTTTAAATATATTACATTCAGAAGAGTTTTTCGGTTCGCCAGGCTCTAAAGAATTTGTTTGGATTTTCATGATAGATTTTCTCAATTGCTTTTCCTCAGAAAAAATGGGAATTGTGTTGTTATAAGATTTACTCATTTTTCTTCCATCTAAACCTGGCAAAATACCTGTTTCGTTACTAATTTGAGCTTCTGGAATATTTAGTAGATTTCCATAATTATGATTAAATCTATTAGCAATATCTCGAGTCATTTCAATATGTTGTTTTTGATCTTGACCAACAGGAACAATATCGGCACTGAACATCAAGATATCTGCCGCCATAAGAATAGGGTAATTGAACAATCCCATGGTGATGCCCTTATCTAAATCATTTGCATTGGAAGTCTCATTTTCAGATATTGCTGCCTTGTAGGCATGAGCTCTATTCAATAGTCCTTTTGATGTCATACATCCTAATATCCAAGCCAACTCAAATATATGTTCAACATCAGATTGCCTGTAAAAGACAACCTCCTTTGGATTAAGACCACAAGATAGCCAACAAGCGGCAATCTCAAAACTAGAGGAATGTGTGAGAGCAGGATCGGCATTTTTAATCAAAGAGTGATAATCGGCAAGAAAAAGAAAGGATTTATTAAACTCAGAGTTGCTAGCCTGAATAGCAGGCAGGATAGCACCGGTGAGATTGCCCAAATGAGGAATACCACTTGTTGTAATACCCGTTAAAACTCTCTGATTTTTTTGCACTTCATCTCCTTCAATTATTTTAACTCAAGTCATTTACAAAATGCTTGATAAGTCGAATCTATTTATTATTATTTATTGAAACAATGGCAAGAATATTTTTAGCACTTACACCTGAAAAAGATCTAAATGATGAAATCATTGACCTAAAAAAAAATCTTAAAAAAGTTTTATTCGATGATGCAGACATAATTTGGCAAAAAAATGATGATCATCACTTAACAATCAATTTTGTTGGGCCGATGGAACCTGAACAAATAGAGGAAATGTATAAAGGAATATCTGAGATAAAGTTAATGAGTCATTTAGAAATTGAAATAAGCTCAGTAAATTTTTTTCCTCATGACGATAGCCAGCTATTGGTTTCTATGCTTAAACCTACTCCTCAACTGCAAAAACTTTTTGATAAAGTTGATGAAGTAGTAATTAGAATTGGCTTTGGTTCATCTTTAAAAAACTTTAGACCTCACATTACATTAGGAAGATTTAAAGATAAGAACAGACCTCAATATTCTCTTGAAGAATTTAGTGAACTTTCAATTAAGTCAAAAGTTAATTCAATAGAAGTGTATGAAAGTGACTTCGAAAGTGGCAGGACAGTTTATAGCAAGTTAAGAAGTTTTGAATTTTAGTCGAAGTTGAAGGGTTCAGTGCGGGTTTCTCACTGTGCGGTCAATACCCTTTTTGACTCGCATATGTTAATAAATTAACTATTTCACCCTTCTTCTTCTGTCCATTTTCTTCCTGATTTGGGTCTCGAGGTCCAATTCTTTCCGAAATATGTCCTAACTGAAATTTATCAAAATGAAATTTTTATGCAACTATTTTAGTAAGTTATTTTCTATCGAGTCTATTAAACCAATCTTTAGTATCTCTTTTTCTAAAAGACAGAATAAAGTCAAAAATGTTATCAAGAGAGTCCGAAAGAAAGAATTCTTCAAAAGTTGACTTAGGCAAAAAACCCTCTTTTACAGAATATTTAGTAAATTCATATAGCTCAGAGTAGTAGTCATCTACGTTAAAAAGAGCTATTGGTTTAGAGTAAATTCCAAGTTGATTCCATGCTAATGCTTCAAAAAATTCCTCCCAAGTTCCTACACCACCAGGTAAAGAGATGACTGCATCTGATAATTCTGCCATTCTTGATTTTCTTTCATGCATCGTTGAGACTACTTCTAATCTTGTTAAGCCTTTATGGCCAACCTCAACTTCATCCAATTTCTCAGTTATTATTCCAGTCACTGAAGCACCGCCACTTAAAGCAGAATTTGCTACTACCCCCATTAATCCATTGCTACCGCCACCATATATCATAGAGAAGTTTCTTCTAGCAATCTCAGCACCTAGTAATTGTGCACTTTCAGAATACGAGCTTTTTGATCCAGATGCTGAACCTGCAAAAACACAGATACTTTCCATAATTAAATCCCTCGCTAATATTTATATCTTATAATTAAGTATATGCATAAATTAAAAATAGACATAGTATCCGATGTTGTTTGTCCTTGGTGTGTCATTGGTTTTAAAAATTTACAAAAGGCAATGGCAGAGCTTCAAAAGGAAATAGAATTTGAAATTAACTGGAAACCCTATGAACTTCATCCTGAAATTCCAGAAAATGGTTATGATAAAAAGCTCTATATGAAACAAAAATTTGGTGATCGAATGGGCAATTTTTCGCCTTATAAGCAAATTGAGGAACTGGGAAAAGGATTAGGTTTTGAATTTAACTTTTCAAAATCTGAACGCATACCAAATACCTTTCGGGCACATAGACTACTATGGAAAGCTAGAGAATTTGATCTTCAAAATGAATTATCCGAGGCTCTTTTTGAGGCTTATTTTACTGAGGGTAAAGATATTGGATCCATTGATATATTGTCAGAAATAGCAAGTAATTTAGGAATGAACAAAGAAAAAACAATAAAATTCTTAGAATCAAAAGAAGGAGGTAAAGAAACAGCTGATGAGGAAATGAATTTTATTGAAAAAAGTATTGGTGCTGTTCCAACTTACTTCATAAATGATAAATATATAATTCAAGGAGGACAAGAACCTTCAACCTTTATTTCTTTTTTGAATAAAATTCTAATCAAAGAAAAAGAAAGTGAAACTTCTAAATAAAAGTCAATTAAACCTTGCCAAGGTTGATAAACAGTTTTTCCCCTTTTTTCATGTGGAAAATGCCCTCTCTAATGACTTTGATCCTTTAGATTTAGTAAATGATTTCCCAGATATAAAGTCTGGAGGAAGTTTTCCATCCGATAATCTCGAAGAGGGCCTTATTAAGAAACTTGTGCAAGAATTGGAGGGAGATAAATTTAAAATTATTCTTGAAGATAAACTGGAAATTAATCTGAAAGATGCTGAAGCTGTAACCACTTTGAGGGGTTTTTCTAGAACTAAGGATGGAAAAGTTCATACTGACTCACAAAGCAAAATTGTAACTGTACTACTGTATCTAAATACAAACTGGGACAATACAATTGGAAATCTAAGATTATTGAAGGAAAACAATAATTTAGATAATTATATTCAAGAGATTTCTTCAAAATATGGAAATCTTGTAGCCTTTAAGGTAACTGATAATTGCTGGCATGGCTTCAAGCCTTATGAAGGAAAAAGGCTTTCAATACAACTCAACTATATATACCCAAAGTCTTTGAACGCCCATAAGATCAGACATAAATTGAGTTCTTTATTTAAAAAAATTAAATCAGGAAGTTCCAGCTGAAAGTTTTAATAATTAAACTGACATCTATGGGTGATTTGATGCACGCCCTTCCTGCTATTACAGAAGCTAAAGATCAGATTGATAATATCACTTTTGACTGGGTAGTAGACAAGAACTTTAGTTCAGTTCCTAAATGGCATCCAAATGTAAAAAACACTATAGAAACTAACCATCGAGAGTGGAAATTAAATTTATTTTCATCAAAATCAAGAGACGAGATAAAAAAGGTTATTAATAGAATAGATAATACTGAATATGATGTGATTATTGATATGCAAAATAATCTAAAAAGTGCTTTTCTCTCTTTTATGTGCAAGTCTTCAGTTGTTGGCCTAGATGCCAAAAGTGTGAGGGAATATCCTGCACATTTAGCTTACAAAAATAAAATTAGAGTTCCTAAAGATATACATGCAGTGGAAAGACAAAAACAGTTATTAGCTTCTGCGTTGGGATATAAAACAAATATTTCAAATAGGGATTATGGAATCACAAAGACAAATTTCAAAAAACCTAAAGAATTTAACTTCGGCAAGTATGCAGTCTGCGTTCAAAATGCGAGTTGGATTACAAAACAGTGGCCAGTAGAAAGTTGGAAAAAACTTTTAAGAATTTTAGAACAAAGAGATTTAAACTTACTTTTTCCTTCTGGAAACCAATCAGAGTTAAATCGAGCCTCAGAAATTTGTTCTGTTTCAAAAAAAGCTTATGCCTTAGAAGTGTTACCCTTAGATGAAGTTGCCTTTCTTATTGATAATTCTGAATTTAGTTTATGCTCAGATACCGGCCTAGCACATCTTTCTGCTATGGTTGGCACTCCTTCATTAACCCTTTATGGACCAACAGATACACGTTTAATAGGTACATACGGAAATGATCAGAATCATTTTGTTTCACCAGACTCAAATGTAAGTAAAATTAGCGTTGAAAATGTTCTCGCAAAACTAGAAGATCTAAACTTTATTTAGAAGCTTTGGATTTGGCTTTCTCTTTAACTTGTTTAATAGCACCTTTTAGGGTGTAGTTTTTTTGAAGTTCTTTCTTGGGAGATTGCGGAGATAATTCTCCCACTCTTAAGTAATTTCCTGAATCAAATGCCTTTCTAAAATATTTAGTGCATCCATGAATTTCATTTACTTTTCCTGATGCACCCATGCCAAATCCTTCAATTGTTCCACCATATGTTGCAGCTTGCATTCCCATTCTATGTAAGAGCTTGGGGCTGGCGCTTTCAATAATCTTTGGATCAACAGAGATTATCCAGTTCTCTTGCGATCTCATCCAAGACTTAACATTAGACATGGCAGCGACAAATCTAATCTCATCTGTATGATTAACTCCGGTTCCATGAAGAAGTCTTCCATCGAAAAGCATCACCGTTCCTGCTTTTGCTTCAAGGTTTATTGCAGGAGCCAATTTTCCAACCTTACCATTACTACCTGCTTTGATTATATTTTTATGACTACCAGGAATTATCAAAGTACCACCGTTGATCTCATTTACATCTTGAGGAATATAAAGTGTATTTACTAATGCAGGAGCCTCTTCAGTTATCCATGGTGAAAGAGGACTTTGATCTAAATGAAGAACTTGAGGATAGTATCCTTTCTCTGCACCATTTGCTAAAAAACTATGGCATATCCATCCCTTACCTAGAGTTTCATTCAAGAAGCTCTCTATCAATAAGCCTGCCTGAACAAATGAAGGATCTTGTTCAATACAACCTCTAAAAATTTTTCCTTTATTGATTAATGTATGAACATACTGACCAGATGGAGTAATACTATTCACGCCTGCTAATTTTTCTCCCTCTGCTTGATCTAAGAGTCTTTCTATAAATGAAGCACATTGGTCTTTTGACATACCATCCTCAATAAGCGCATAGCCCCATTTTTTAAAATCTTTTCTTATTTGTTTTATCTCTTTTGTAGGAGTTGGAAGTTTTTTTGTTTTCCAATAGGGATGTTTTCTACCTACGGTTGTATTCCAGTAATGAACTTTTTTCTTTGAAAGCGGTTTTTTGAAATTTGGTGGAGCTAACCAGGGATTATTTTTAAAAATTGAAGTATAAGGTTCTTGAGAGTCAAGGAAAGACTTAAAAAGCATTTCCTTTTCTGGAGTATTCTTATCAATATATTCTTTAGTAAATTCTTCTATTTGAGTCATAATTACTAGTCCTTGAAAGTATTTCTTACTTTATCATAAGCCTCATTTATTAATTGAACTTTCCTAGTTCTAAGGCCATCTTTAATTTCAATATTCTCGTCCAACAAAACATATCTTTGATTTTTTTGATCAAAAATGGGCCATTCTTCTTTACCTAATGAGGGAATACCGTCTTTTGCAAAACTCGTCCAAATTTCCATCATTAGTTTGGAGAAGTTAAGATCTTTGTCGGTAACATCAATATCGAAAACATCAAAATTACCAAATATATATGGCACCTCAGCAGCATGAAAAGCTTTATACTCTTTAGACCCATTGATTGAGGGATACCAATTCCATAAATATAAGTATGCAGGACTTTCAACACTTGACATCAACTTGCCCCATTTTTGCATTTGAGCGGTGAACATTGCATCAGTAGTAAAATCTACCCATGATTTTTTTGCAATAGCCTCTGTATCGATTGGATAAAGATCATATATATTGCCATCAACTTCCGGTAACAAATCGTTGATTGCTAAATGAGTTAATCTTTTATAAGACATTGATGCTAATTGAGGGCTTAGCATTTTAGGGTCAAATGGAGTTGCCTCATCAGCTGTACTACCTATCAAGACAGGAACATCAGCTTGTTCACCCTTTTGAAAAATTTCTGATATATCTTCTGGAATAATATTGCCATCAATAACTGTTAGTGAATCAAATTGAGTTCCATAGAGAGGATCTGACTCTAAATTTCGAATAATTGTTTGTGGAGGAATCTTCATTAATTCTTGCAATGAAGGATTATTATTTCCTGCCATAACTTTCGACCAATCTAATCCAAGATCTTCAGCGCTTTTAGAATATGTTGTTCTTTTATTTAAATGAGTTAAAGGAATTAGTCTGGCACCACTTTGACCTATAGCTTTATGAAATAGCCCTTTGGTTAAAGGGCTTGCCTGAAGAACATTTACACTCCATGATCCAGCAGATTCACCAAAAATAGTAACATTATTAGGATCACCACCAAACTGACTAATATTTTCCTTAACCCACTTGAGTGACTGGATTTGATCACTGAAACCTTGATTCCCAGAAGAACCCGTCTCAGTTGATAATTCCGGATGAGAAAAAAAACCTAACGGACCTAAACGGTAATTTACTGTTACTAAAATTACTCCGTGTTCTGTAAGTGCGTCACCTGGATATTCACTTCCGCTTCCCCATACTAATGCCCCTCCGTGAAACCAAACCATCACAGGAAGTTTTTCATCAGAATTTTTTGCTCGAGTCCAAACATTCAAAGTTAAGCAATCTTCGCTCATGTTGTTTATATCAGGAACTCGATCGTAGAAATCAGCTATTTGTTTTGGTTGAAAACAAATCTTTGAATTGGAGTCAGTAGATTTAATACCTTCCCAATTCAATGCGGGCCTAGCCGAAGCCCATCTGAGATTGCCTACTGGAGGCTCTGCATAAGGAATGCCTAAGTATTTCTTTAGATTCCCTTCTTTTACTCCCTTGATAAAACCATTCTCTATTTTTACCAAGGTAGAAACATTTTGGTTTCCTAAGCCACATCCTATCAACGAAAAAGATAAAGCTAATAAGAATATGTTTCTTAACTTCATAGATCCGAAATTAAATCACTTAAAGCGCGAACTAAATTTTGACTTCTCTCAGCCCCTATGGCACCTTCTTCCATTAAACATGGGGTATAGCCAAAAGAAACTTTCTTATTTGTTTCGGCTATAGACATAGACCCTCCCCATCCTGCCCAAAAACAAGCTCCTTCTTCAAGATATCCCATCCAACTTACATTTTCTATGGGTAGGCCAAAACCAATACCCCATCTAAGTGGTTCTACTAATACAAGATCATTGCCTCGTATCTGCTCATCTAAGGCGTGCTTAATTAAATCTTCAGAAAAAATTCTCTTTCCTTTGTAAGTTCCTCCGTTAGCTATTAATGCCATTGATTCTGCAATAGACCTACCATTTCCATGACCTCCCGCAGCTGGAATTTCTGCTCTGCGCCATTCAGCAGTATTAGCATCGGGGGCTGTAATAATTCCATTTGTCATTACTTTCTGCATCACTGAACCTTCTTCTAATTCAAACAAATCTTCTGGATTTGCTTCAACTGCTTGATGAATTTCTGCAACTCTTGAGTGATGTGTATCTTCTAGTCCAATATGGAAATCAATATCTAAAGGTTCGGCTATTTCATCCCTGAAAAAGTTTCCAACAGTTTTACCAGAAATTCTTTTAATAATTTCGCCCATTAAATTACCAACAGATATAGCATGGTATCCAAGAGCAGTTCCAGGTTCCCACCAAGGCTCTTGAGTTTCAAATAAAGCTGCTACTTTATCAGGATCATATAGGTCTTTTCCTGCTACAGGCTTGTCCCATCCTGGTAATCCCGAAGAGTGACTCATAATATGACTAACAAGAATATTTTCTTTTCCTTTTTGTGCGAATTCTGGCCAATATTCAGCTACTGGAGCAAAGAAATCTAATTGTCCTCTATCTGCTAGAACATAAGCTGCTAAAGAAGTAGCATTTTTTGTACTAGAAAAAACATTAACAATAGTATTTTCATTCCAAGGAAGAGACTGTGCTTTATCTCTAGTGCCTGCCCAGATATCAACAACCATCTCACCTTCATAGGTGATTGCTAACGATGATCCTATGTCTAATCCAAGTGCAAATTGTTCCTCATAACAATCTACAATTGATTTAAATTTTTCATCAAATCTTCCTTGAGTTTCCATTTACTTTCGCTCCTTTATTTTAGTTTCTGACAATCTTCCGTATGCCCTCTCCTTATCGGGATCGTTTTGAGCTTAACGGATATCTGATAAGACATCTTGATGTTCGCTAGTCACTATTGTATTGGCCTCCTGCTCAATAGAACAAAAGATTTACTAAGCAACAAATATATCCAGAAAACTTAACCACCTTAGGAATGAACTTAAGATCTTTAAAAATTTCTTTGTATTTCAATTCCTGCAGTTCTGGGATAGCCCCATTGACCAAATCTACCACCGCCGGTAGCTGAAGATAAATAACCGGAGATATATTCCTCATCAGTTGCATTTTTTATAAAAAATCTAGACCTAAATGTTTCGTCTGCACTTTCCCAAATTAGATTTAAATCTACAATGGTGTAAGCGTCTTGCGCATACTCATTGAACTCTGAGAAATAAATCTTCGATTTATAAGCAGCATTTGCTCGATATGTTAGCGAAGATCCTGATGATAGGATGCTTGTATAGTTCAATCCGAAATTAACAGAGACTTTGGGCGCATTGGATAAATAATTGCCTTCTAATTGTTGCTCACCTAATTGTGGTTCCAAACCATTTGTATTGAGAAACTCTCCATAAGTAGCATCCAACAGAGTTACGCCATAATTTAGGGTTAAAGAATCGCTTACATTTGTTAAAGCTTCTAACTCAAGTCCGTTGACAGTAGCATCACCCGCATTTCTTGTAACTGTTTGTATACCAACAACCTGTAATACTTGAAAATCTGTGTAATCATATCTAAATAGAGATGCATTTAAGCTGGTATTGTCACCCAAAGAACCCTTGAACCCAAATTCTAAAGATGTAACTTCTTCGGGATCGTATGGTTCTGTACATTCATACGTTGCATAACCGCCAGCTTTGAAGCCTTCGCTCAAAGACGCATAAATATTGCTATCAGCCGTTAAGTCATGTTGTATGACAGCTCTAGAAGTTGTAGAGGAATATTCTGTAACTACCTCTCGATCACAAGTTTGAGCTGCGATTACAGGCATGGGTATTAATATTGAAATAAAATTATCCTGTTTGCTAGTAAATTCATCAGTTGTTCTTCTAATTCCCAGACTCAACCTAGTTGTATCGTTTAGATCAAACGTCCCATCCGCGAAGTATGCCTCAGACTCAGTGTTCATTTTGTCATGCTTAAAGTCCAACATGCTAGGAGCTGGGAGACCCAATATTGGTTGTGGATTATCGAAATGAGTATGTCTAGACGTTTCGTCATCCATATAAAAAAGACCAAATACAAGGCTCATAGTGTCTCTTTCGACATTTAAGTTAAATTCTTGAGTAAATGTTTCAGTCTCCGATATATCAAATGTATCTAAATAAACACCAGCTGTTCCATCTCTGTCTAGATTAAATTGGTCATAGAACTCCTGATTTGCTGTTATGGAAGTTAATGTTCCAATAGCGGTTTCAATTTTTAATGTCAAAGATGAAACATCATATTCTCTGTCTGTCATATTTGTACCATTCATAGATAGAGAAGTTGGTGTTTGATAGATTTCATGGGGTTTTAAAGTTATCGTTTCAGTTGCAACTTGGGGAAAACCAAAAAGAGCAGCTAACTCTCTGTTATCTGTCAACCACCCGTATGGATCTGGCGTTCCCTCTGTCTCAACTGAAGCAACCATAAGATTTGCAGAAACTGTATCACTAATATCAGATTGTATTTTTAATCTAAATGCTTGTTTGTCCGTATAACCCTGCTCCCCACATCCAGGATTAAGACAATCATAATAACCCTCACCCTGTTCTGTGCCATGAACAACAAATCTAAAACTTGTATTGTCAGAAATTCCACCACCGAATGCAGCCTCAGCCATTGTAGTATCATATTTTCCATAGCCTAATTTCACATAACCATCCGTTTCTTGAGAAGGATTTTTGGTGATTAGATTAACAACACCTCCAATAGAGTTTCTTCCATAAAGGGTTCCTTGTGGACCCCTTAGTACCTCTACTCTTTCAAGATCCATTTCACCTAGTTGGGATGAATGCGCTCTAGATTGGAAAATACCATCAGTACTTACAGAGACCCCAGGATTTCCGTTGAATTGTCCAATTCCTCTTATCGTGATGTTTTGAGCACCAAGAACATTAGTAAAATTCATACTCGGAACTAAATGCTTCAGATCATGCATGTTAGTAATGCCTTTATCTTCAATTTCAGTTGAACTTATTGCGGTAATTGCAGCGGGTGTATCCACTACAGTGGAACTTCTTTTTAAAGCAGTAACAACTATCTCTTCAACTTCCTCTGAAATTACTGGAAGGAAAAGACTAAAAGAAATAGCTCCAATAAAGATTTTTTTAAACATGATATTCTCCCCAATATTGATGTTATAAAATATAGATTAACCTAATTACATTAGGAGTCAAACAATCTAGACTAAATCAAAATCTTTCTTTTCCACCTGGAAAGGGGTACTTTTTTAAGCCTTTAAAGTATTCACTGCCCTCTTTAAGATGATCTAAACCAAACTCAGATAGCGCTTTCCATTGTGCCGTTCTCATAGACCATGTTTTCATAATGTGAGTGTGTAAATCAGGTGTTGGGAAATATAATTTCACTCTCTTGTCTTTACCCTGTTTGATTGTATAAAAGCCCTTTTTAACTAAAAAGTTTATAAATCTTTCAACTGACTTATCACTTAAGTTAGTTTCATCTTTTAGATCCCGGCTAATAAAGAAACCATTTTTTCTGCACGCCATTTCAGTAAGTAGCCATAAAACAGTATATCTTTGGTCATAGACATAAAGATCGGGTATTCCTAGTGATTTTATAGACTCGTCAAGTGTAGCCTTAGATTGTGCACCCGCTAGAAATAGATTGAGGCATTTATCGTAGATATGCATGCCTTAAGTATAATTAAAAAGGAGACAATTGTGTCGGTATTTTTTTAAATACTAGTAATTATTATTATTATTTCCATTTCCAATCAGAGTATTTCAATTTTTTAGTGTTAAATTAATCAAATGGATACAAAAAAAATTAACGATATTCTCAATGAAATAATGGAGTATGAATTAGCTGGCGTAGTTAGATATACACATTATTCTTTGATGATTACCGGACCTTACAGACTTCCAATAGTAGATTTTCTTAAAGAACAGGCAAATGAATCTTTACAACATGCTCAACAAGCTGGAGAGTTGCTAACAGGTTTAGACGGCCACCCTAGTCAAAAAATTGCAACAATAGAAGAGACCCATAAGCATTCTATTAAAGATATACTCGAGGAAAGTTTAGCTCATGAAGTTCATGCATTGAACCTCTATAAAAACTTATTAGATATAGTCGAAGGCGAATCGGTATATTTAGAGGAATATACGAGAGACTTAATAGGTCAAGAGGAAGCCCATCAACTGGAACTTAGAAAAATGCTAAAAGATTTTAGTTAATTTTGCAAAAACTTCTAAACCTATTTGGAGAAATATTAGTTACGTTGATATTTTTAGGATTGAATGAAGTTTGATAGGTAAAATATTTATCATTAATTGAAACTTGTTTAACTTTACTTTTCTTAATCTCAACCTTAACACTTTTATTCACTAAAAATTCTTTCCAACAATTCTTAATATTTTCATTAATTTCCTCAGGTGATAAGAATGCTACAAATGCATGATTTCTTATTAGTCTATTGGAGTAGGAAGCTGCTTGAGCTTCTAACTTTGTAATATTCTGTCCTTCATTCTTTATCTTAAACTTGACACTGAATAACTCTTGGGAAGTTAAAGGAAGGCTTAAAATTATGATTAATGCCTTAAAAATCGTCTTCATCATCACCACCAGAAGAACCTGAATCGTACTCTTCCGGCTCAATGATTTGATATGTGGAGCTTGATCCTGATGAATTGGGTTGTTTTTCCAAAGTTTCTTTCATGCCTTTTGCAAAATTTGCAGCAGAGGGACTCCAGGCAACCACAACACCTGCTACGGGTCTAGAAGTTACAGGATGTTTTTTTACCCATCTGTGAATTACGGTTGATCCTTGTAAAGTCCCACTAGCTGAAGCCCTTTGCCTTCTGTCTATATTTTCCTCAGTATAAGTATCAATCATGCCATTAGCTTTTTCTGTTGTGATTTCAAAATTATTTATTTTTTCTTGTACTTCAACATTTTCACTTCTGAATTGAATTATTGCTCTCTCTGCTTTAAGTTTAGCTGTTCTAATAGCAGCTTGTTGAGAATTGGAAGTACTTGATTTAATCCCGGACTGTGCATAACTAAGAATAGCCATATCACCATTTTCATCTCTATCCATAAAGGTCCCAAAAGTGACCATTAAAGCATCGCCTTTTTTTACTTGTTCTTTAAGTGGCTTTTTCTTTTTCTTGGGATTATTCAATACACTAAAATTACCTGTAGTCATAGCATCAGCATATTTGACAAAATTTTCAGACCAAACAACCACATTACATACATTAGTTTTATTAGAATTAGGTTTTGCACTCAAGTTAGAGTAAACCACTTTCATTCCTCTGATATTTGATGCAGCGGTAGCTTCTATCGAATCTCGAAAAACATTTTGACTCAATATACCATCAATTTCCCTTTGTAGTTCTCTTTCATTTTCACCAACTTTATCCTTATTTTCTTTTGAAATTGATTCATTTAATTTTTGATGAATTAGTAATTTCATTTTTTGATAAACAGATAAGTCATCATAATCCTGTGCTTCGAGATCATTGTTAGTTATGACATCAACGGGCTTTACACCTTCCTTAAAAGATTGAACAAACTCATTAGAGATCTCACTAGTAATTTGCTTAGCTTGACTTTCTGCCATATCAGTTTTCGCATTCATTTGAGCCCTAATAAAAGCATTTTGAATACTGTCAATGTATGAAACTTGCTGCATGCTAGCACCAGATGATCCTATACCTACTCCAACATAGAAGGATTTACCCTTTCTGGTGTTTTCTCCTTCTGACCAACCCTTATTGTCAATATAGTCAAAGCATGCCTGTCCATCTAAAGAGTATTCCTCTTGTAAATCTCCATCAGGAAATTCTTCCTCAAATACCTCCGCAGCCACCAAGCTATAAGGAACTATCAATAATATAAGTAATTTTTTCATAGTATTTTTTATTCAATTTTACCAATCTTCATCAAATTTTTTCTTTTGTTCAGCTCTTTTTTTCTGGATCTTAATCTTTTGTTGCTCTTTGTTAAATTCTTCAGTTAAAGGTCTTACCAACATCATTTTTGGTTTAAAAAGTTCTTCTAGGTTGTCTTTAGTGGTGTTTATTATGTTTCCGTATGCTTGTTTTGGCGTAACAGAAGTGATCTTTATCATGCCAATTACCTCTTCAGACCTTCCTAAACTTTCCTTTGTATAGCTGTCCATTATCTTATCTCCACGCAAAATTAACTGCATTTGTTGACCTCTTGAAATAGACTCTCCCCCTTGACCTAAAATAACAACATTCCCTTTTATTGATTCAACCAAAATTGGAAAAATTGCGTTAAGGATTGTTTCACCTATTTTTTTTGATCCAAGATTTAATGCTGAGTACATTATTTCAGTAGGAGAATTTTGATTAGTAATTCCTAATTTCTTAAGTTCAGAATTAGAAATATTCACAGTTGCGTTGCTTGAAAACTTAACTTGTGAAGTTGGCACATCAATTATTCTATAAGATACCTGAAGAACACCTTGAATTTCTTGAAAAGTCATATTATTAGTTCTCATACTTCTAACTACTTCCTTAGTCTGAGCGGTAGTTATTGTTCCGACTAAAATATAATCCGAAAAAAGTTCTTGGCCTAATTTAGCTAATTCTTGAGAAGGTACGTCTCCGGATAGCATTTCTTTCTCTGAACTTCTTTCTTGAATATAATCTCTATCTAGTACTGTAAATTTTCTTGATTGAACCAAAGAATTAGATAAACCTCTAGAAAGTTCTTGAGCAGCAAAAGTAGGATTAGTTTGAGTGCCCATCATCATGCAGCAATCTCCCCTGGCTTGGAATGGAAGAACGGCTATCCTTTTCCTTTTTGCAGACTTCGAAACTTTATATTTAGCAATGGTTGCGCTAACTCTTACTACCCAAAGTGAAGAATCTGACATTTGAGTTTTTGATAAAATATCATAACTCTTTATTTGACCCTTCGATTTCGATTGGATTTCATCTTGATATTCTTGTGAAGAGAAATAATTTGAATCATTATTTTTTTGTTCTGATATTTCTATAGTTTTTAGAAAAGATGAGCTTTCCATACTTTTACCATTAACTCTCTCAATGGCTTGAACCAAAGCTGAATCAATTGCTTCCTTGACTGTAACTCCAGTGCTTTCTGTTTCGATTTTTACATACTCTAAGTTCGAACCGGCAACATGTTGAGCAGATATAAGCCCACAAAAGAATATGAGTAAAAACTTTCTATGTATGCTGATCATCAAAAGTTATCATCTGGCATTTCACTTTCTGAATCTGATGTGTCCATTTTCTGCGACCTAGCAAATGAAAACACACCTTTTGATGATGAACCCAGAGTTTTTAAGAAATCCGGTATTGCTTTAGCTATTTTCATGCCACCAGATAATGACTTCCTTAATTTGTTAAGTTTCATAGGATTTCTAATAGATTTCAATTCACCTTGAGCGGCATCTATCCAAGATTTTGCATCATCTGAAACCTTCGCAGTCAATGCGACACCTTGTGCATATGGCAATAGCCCTTTTGCATATTCTTGTTTAGCTTCAGCGCTCAATTCTCCTGCTTTGGATTCGGCTTCAGCTCCAGCTTTTCTTGCACTAGCTGTACTTTCCATTGTTGAATTTAAATCCACGTCACCGTCTGAAGAAAGCGTATCTGCACGACTCTCAGCTGCAGCTGCCGCTTCAGAATTTCCCAAAGCTTTTTGGAAATGTGATTCAGCTTTATTCAATTTAGCCAGAGCCTCTCTCATTGTTGTTTCAAGATTTGCCTGTGCAGATGGTAGGTCCACTGCAGGACTATCATTAGAACCACCTCCAAGGCCGGGTAATTTAGGCATCTCTGGTAGCGCAACACTCATAATCGAAAATGAAAATAATAATGTTGTAATGAAGGTAAACAATTTGAAGTTTAAAATTTTCATATTTTCTCCCTTTTTAAATTTTATTAATTAATTCATCTATGGCCACATCTGCAGCTAATTTTAATGCTTGATTTTCTGCCAATCTCTCATCAGCTCCTAAACCTGTTCTTGCAATGGGTCCAACAAAAGCCAGAACCTCTTCAAAGCCCATATCAACCCAAACCAACTGTGCGTTAACGTAAACATCTACGGCAGTAAGACCTGTGTCAGGGTCGATTCTAGGAGGGCCTGCATCCATGGTACCAAGCAAAAAATGTTCAACCCTTCCAGAGATTGCTGGATGATCAAATCCAGCTACTAATGTAACAAAAGAGTTACTGGATATATTTGACTCTCCATTACTACCATTACCTATAAACTCTTGCCTGATAGTATCAAAAAGGCCGTCATTTCCCGTTCTGACATCAATAGATGCACCTACCATTGGTCTTGTTTGTATTCTTTTTAGAGAATTAGCAATGGCATTATCTACTCCAGCTTGATTATCACTGAGTACATATTCTCGTTGTTCAGATTTCTTTACAGCACTTCCACCTGTAGTAATTTTTGATCTCTCAGTTGTTTGCCCAGAAAAACTGACAGAAGTATCATCAGAATAATTGCTTTCATCAGCATCAATCATCGTAACCTTTTCGCTTTGTCTTGTATTTTTGGTATCAAAGCTTTTAGCAGAGGATACTTTTCTGGCTACTATGTAATATGCAACCCGTTTACCTTTTAGTGCTGAAGAGGATCCTGTTGAACTGTTGAATTGTGCTAAAGTGACATCCACCATAGTCGAATTTATGGAAGCTTTGATGGCTACTGTATACACCCTCCTGCTTTTAGAGCAATCAGTCTCTAAAATAGCATATTCAGTTATATACTTATCAAGCTCGGATACAAAGTTTCCGCTGTTAGCCATGTAGTTGCTCATCTTTTCTGCACTAAACTTGCCAGTATATTTATCCCAAGCTGCTTTTTTTGCTTTTTCAATGGCTTTAAAATGATCATCTTTGCTTCTTGGCCTGTTATCTTTACATTTTCCATTAAATTCGACTGTGCCTACACCGGTTGAATAGGTAGTTGCTGAATTTATTGAAAAAGGCATTAAAAGCAATGCTATAAAAAGGGGTAATAGTTTCATAATTTTTTTCTCTTTTTTTCTATTTAATCTCAATTATTTAACTTGTTCTAGTGTTTCTTTAATGTATCCAAAGTACTTTTTTCCTTCTTTGTATTTCATGTTAGTTTGTCGTGTAACCCACTTTCTGTCAGTTTTCTGTATTTGCTGCGCATACTCTTTAGCTAATTCTTTAATGGAGTTATCAAATTCTCTCCAATCATTGATAAAATCTCCTTTTACATTTTCTAATACATAACCATTTTTAACCTTAGAACTTTGTTTAGAAATTAAACCACCAAAATCCATAGTTATATATGAACCATACACCCAAGCTTCTCTTTTAGGGGTTTCGTCCATCAAAGATTTAGCGAATCCTCTTATCGCAATATCAAATGAATAATCTAATTCAGGCAAAGTTAAGTCAATAGCAGTTCCGTCTGAATATTTAAGTTGTACCTTTCCTCCTACAGAGCCTGCAAAGGGAACCACCAGAGGAACTTTAAGAGTTGAAGATATAGTTTTTGCAAAATATTGTGAGATCCAGTCCTTGTAACTTTGTTCATCAAATACTTTTTCATTTGTAAAGAAGGGATGAGATATAAAATTCTCATCACCTGATAATATTGCTTTTGCTCTATCCGTGAGAGAAATATTCCCAATGCCGGCAAATCTTATATTTTTCTTATCTGAAATTTCTATATTGGAAACCACATTGCCAATTTCCTTCATTAGGCCATTGCCTGCATTAGCAAGACTGACGTTATTGCATTTATTTTCTACTTCTTCTTTTGAATAATATTCATCTGTTTCAAGTCCCAGAAATATCTGACAAAATCTAAATTTGTCTCTCTCTTTATCTCTTTTCTTTGCAGTGCATCTAGAAACATCTTGTTCAACATAATTCCTGCTTCTCCCTACAGGATGAGTTTGCAAAACATTCATTCCCTCAAGTTCAAAAAGAATTACTTGTGCCGATATTGTGTACTGCCAAAGACAAATATCACCTAACTTTCCCCCAGTGATTCTCTCTTTATCAAAAGCCACAACAATACTTTTTGTCTGACCTGTAGAAACTTGACCTCTTGGTGATAATAGATATGGCTTATCTATGGATTTAACAATTTCATACTGCATAGGAGCCATCTTGTCCTTAAGCAAATTGAAATTGGGAAATAAATCTTTGTCCTTAGATTTAGCGCTTATGGTGTAACCACCCCAAGTTATAGATTCTTGTGAATAAGCATTTGAACTCAAGAAAAAAAATAAAGACAACAAAATTTGGATGGTGAGTTTGCGCATATAGTGGTCATTTATAACACTATTGGGGTTATAAGAAAACTTTTAAAAATGTTAACGCTTGTTGGGTGATTTATGTCTACCAAAAACAAAAGTTCTTCTTGAAGTGTGCTTTGTCTTTCGTCCTGTAACCCTCTTTCTCCAAAGTCTGTATGAAGAAGTTCTAAGTTCAGATTTCATAAGTTCTTTAACTTCTCTTTCATTAATTCCATAGGCATCATAAATTGCATCAAAAGGTGTTCTGTCTTCCCATGCCATCTCAATAATCCTTGAAATGTCACTTTCTTTCATAAATTTCTATTTGATAATTCTTTTGAAGTTGATAATTTCAAATATTCATTTATTACTATTTAGTTTCAACATCTCAATATTGTTGCCATCAATATCTTTAATGTAAACTGAAGCAGTACCATCTCGATGCTCTGTTAATTCTCCGTAAGAAGATGCCTCATCAGATTCAATAGCAAAATGAAAAGGATGTTGCTCTGGAATGACCAATGCAAGACTGGTATTTTCAAAATCGATCATTGCCCAAGTTTCATCTTGATAAGAAACTTGAACATCAAAATTCTTCTTATACCAATCCACCGATTTACTAATGTCCTCTACTTGAATAGCTAAGTGATGTATTTTATCCATATTTATTAATAGTACGGGCGCTGATGGCGGATAGTGAGGGATTCGAACCCCCGAAGGGTTTGACCCCTTGCCGGTTTTCAAGACCGGTGCATTCAACCAGACTCTGCCAACTA
>MDTE01133899.1_pt1 | contig 18768 bp, 23 predicted proteins | sample 811231 | NCBI WGS metagenome assembly MDTE01 (sample SAMN05326651, study PRJNA326480) | marine metagenome | isolation source: seawater | place: Indian Ocean: Red Sea | collected 2010 | reverse complement strand
GCCCCTTTGCCGGTTTTCAAGACCGGTGCTTTCAACCACTCAGCCATCTCTCCGTGAGCAAGGTTTTATAATTATAAATATTTAATTCAACTATAAAATAGTCTATTAAAAGCCTAAATATCATTTACTAACTTAAAATGTATCAAGAATTTAACAAAGGAATTTTATTAACATCACTGGGCTCCTTTTGGTGGGGTTTTATTGGAGTTATTTATTTTAAATATTTAGAATTTATTGGTTTTATCGAAGTAGTTATACATAGATGTGTCTGGACTGCTGTAACTTTGATTATTACCACATCACTTTTTTCAAAATGGAATTCTTTTTTTTCTATTATTTCAAATAAAAAATATTTGATTTGTTTATTTTGCTCTGGTTTTTTAATATTTATTAATTGGGCAATTTGGATTTACGCGGTTGCTACCGACCGTATTATAGATGCGAGTTTTGGATATTTTATAATGCCAATATTAAGTGTATTTTTAGGATATATTTTTTTTGATGAAAAGTTGAATTTAAAAAGACTATTTTCAATTTCTCTAGTAATGTTATCTTTAATAGTATTACTAATATACAGTATCAAATCATTACCATGGGTAGGGATTGTTGTTGGTATCAGTTGGGGTTTTTATAATTTAATTAGAAAAAAAATAAATGTTGATACAGATATTGGCTTATTAATTGAAAGTTTATTCATATTACCTTTTGCATTAGTTTCATTTTATTATATTTATAAAAGTGGTTTAAACGATTTTTCACTTAGTAATCCTGGATTATCTTTATTTATATTATTAGCTGGTCCTATGACCATAATACCTTTATTTTTATACGTACGAGGAGTTGAGATATGCGGTTTAGGTCCAACTGGTATGATTTTTTATATCACACCGACATTACAGTTCCTATTAGGTTACTTTTACTATCATGAGCCTTTTTCAACAATAAAATTAGTTAGTTTTATTTTGATTTGGATTGCAGTAATAATATACCTAAAAGATCTTTATGAAACTAATTAAATTAATAGTTATTTTCTTAATCTTTAGCATTAAATTTTCGTTTGCTTATGATGTTAAAGATTTTGATGAATGGAAGCTTAAATTTAAAAAGATTGCTTTAAAAAATGATATTTCAAATGATACATTTGATATTGTGATGTCTAATGTAAAATATTTACCCAAAGTAATTGAATATGATCGTTTTCAGCCAGAATTTTATGAAGATACTAAAACATATATAGGAAAAAGAACATCCAAAAAAAAAAAAAATTAAAGGTATTAATTTTTATAATAATAATAAAGATTTAATTGATTTAGTTGAATTAGAATTTGATATTGAAAAAGAACTTTTATTATCATTGATGGGTATTGAAACAAACTTTGGAACATATGTTGGTAAAATGGATATTCTATCATCCTTAGCAACATTAAGTTACGATAAAAGAAGATCAGAATTTTTTACAAATGAATTAATAATGTTATTAAAATTAATAGAAACAAAACAAGTCGAATATCAAACATTATATGGTTCATGGGCAGGAGCATTTGGTTTTTTTCAATTTATGCCTAGCACTATCACCAATTATGCAATTGATCATAATAACGATAATAGGATTAATCTTAAAGATAATGAGGATGCATACCCATCTGCTGCAAATTATTTAAAACAAATAGGCTGGAAGAAAAATTATCCATGTTTCTACCAAATTGAATTAGATAAAAATATTCCAAAAAAATATTTAAATATTTCAGCAAAAAAACTTCACAACAAGAAAAAATTAAGCTTTTTTAAAAAATATATTAAAAATTATTCAGAGTTAAGTTTTCTAGATAGCAATCTTATGTCAGCTATAATAACTCCTGATAAAGATATTATACCAGATGCTGAAACTCTTAATCCAGCCTACGTAGTTTTTGATAATTATGAGGTAATTTTGAAATGGAATAGGTCACTAAGATTTGCATTAGCAGTATGTACTTTAAAAGATGAAATTAAAAATGATATTTAGATATACTATATTGATAGCCTCATTAATTTTTTTAATTAGCTGTGATCAACAAAGTTTCAAGTCAAATAAGATAAAATTTGCACCAGAGAAAAAATATACAAATTCTGGATTTGCATTAATATATAATGAAAATTTAATTTCGAAAAAACTTGACCAAAGATCATTAAATGTTTTTCACAAAACACTTAAAGCAAAATCACAAATAAAAATTACAAATCCCCTGAATGATAAATCACTAATCGCTGAAATCACATCAAATAAAGTTAAGTTTTCTAATTTTTTTAATTCAGTCATAACAGATAGAATTGTTGAAGAGCTAGAAATCAACCCTTCCGAACCATATATAGAAATTGTTTTAATCTCTAAAGACTCAACATTTGTAGCTAAAAAAACTAAAACTTTTGAGGAGGAAAAAAAAGTTGCTCAAAAAGCTCCTATCGATGGTATCAAAATAAGTAGCCTAGATGGATCATTTGAAAATAAAGCTAAAAATGAAACTGAAAGAAAATTTTTATATTCAATTAAAGTTGCTGATTTTTACTATAAAAAAAGTGCTGAGTTAATGATTAGTAGAATTAAAAAAGAAACTTTGATTAAAGATGTAAAGTTAATTAAATTATCAAAAACAAATTACAGGGTATTATTAGGCCCTTTTAATGATATAAATTCTTTAAAAGAATCTTTTGAAAAAATGAATTCGTTAAAATTTGAAAATTTAGAAATACTTAAAAATGTTTAGAATAATTTGTTTTTATTTAATAATTACTTTATATTTAGTCTCAAATTCATATTCAAATATAGAAATAAAAGCTAGAACTGCAATTCTTCAAGATTTTTTTTCAGGTGAAATTTTGTATGAAAAAGAACCTGATAGATCTATCTATCCAGCATCAATGACAAAAATTATGACTTCTATAATTGCTTTTGATTTGATTAAATCTGGAGACCTAAGTTTAGATGATAAATTTATTGTCTCTGAAAATGCGTGGAGATTATCCGCTTCAGGTTATTCATCAATGTTTATTATGGTCGGAGATGAAGTATCAGTAAAAAATTTACTCCTTGGTATAATAACAGCTTCAGGTAATGATGCATGTGTAGCTCTCGCTGAAGGAATCGCGGGCACTGAAGAAGAATTTGCTATTTTGATGACTTCAAAAGCTAAGGAATTAGGTATGGATAACACTAACTTCTCAAATTCATCTGGTCTTAATGATCCAGACAATTATTCAACTGTTAGAGACATTTTAACAATGTCAAATTATCTTATCAAAGAACATCCTGAATTTTATAAATGGTTTGCATTTAAAGAATTTACCTGGAATAGGACCGGCGGTGATCCAATAACTCAAGGTAATCGTAATCCTCTCTTGTACAAGAATATGGGTGTAGATGGAATTAAGACAGGTTATTTGGCAGTTGAAAAATATTCACTTGCATCATCATTAGAAAGAAAAGGAAGAAGATTGATTGCTGTAGGTAGTGGTTTTGAAACTAAAAACTCAAGATCAAAAGAAAGTTCAAAACTTTTGACATACGGATTAACAAACTTTGATTTAATTGAAATTAATAAAGCTGAAAAATTTGTTAGTAAAGTTGACGTTTGGCTTGGTAAACAAAAACAAGTAGAGGTTTATGTCAATGAAGATATTTATAAAACAATTAAAAAAGCTAAAAAAAGATTGCTCAAAGTGACTTTGAAATATGATACACCAATAGAAGCTCCTATAAAAAAAGATGATATAATCGGAAAATTTAGAGTTGTTTATGATGATGAATTAATTGGTGAGTACAACTTATTAGCAGCTAAAAATGTTGATAAAGTAAATATTTTTACTAGATTATTAAAGTCTTTGAACTATTTAATCTGGGGCGATGTCTAAAAAACCCGTAATAGTCTTTGAGGGCATAGAATGCAGTGGAAAAAGTTTTCACATTACAAATGTTGCAAATTATTTAAAAAAAAAGAGAATTAGTTTTATTAAAATCAGAGAACCTGGGGGCAGTCTTAATTCAGAAAAAATTAGAAAATTAATTTTAAACAAAGAGTCTAATTTTAATAAAATAACCGATTTGTTACTTTATCTAGCTGCACGAAGTGAAAACATAAAACATTTAAAAAAAATTCATAAAAAAAAAGTTATCTTGATAGATAGATTTACAGACTCAACCATTGCGTATCAACATTTTGGATTAGGGATTAACATTAATTTAATTAATTCTATAAATAATTTCATAATAAAAGATTTCAAAGTTGATTTTACTTTCTTAAATATTGTGAATAAGAATAATATGATTAAAAGATTAAAAATTAGAAAATCTCTTAATAGATATGATAATTTTAAAGGTAATTTTTATCAAAAAGTCCAAAAAGGATTTTTGAAATTAGTAAAGAAAAATAAGAGAAAATATAAAATAATTAATTCTAATTTAGATATTAACCATAACAAAAAACAAATTATTCAGATAGTAGATAGCTTATTGTGAATGATTTAAATCCTATAAACCAAACTAAACTTTATGGTTTAGGCAAATATCTGATTAATTTAATTAGATTATTTGAAAAAGGAAATTATCCAAATAAGATATTATTAAGTGGACCTAAAGGTATAGGAAAATCTACTTTAGCGTTTCACTTTGTGAATTATGTATTAACAATAAATGAAAATTTTAAATATGATATTGAAAATTTTAGTATCAATAATAACAGTCCTGAATTTAAAACAATTAAAAATAAATCAAATACAAATTTGATAATTATTGATGTAAATGATGGAAAAAAGTTTATTGATATAGATCAAATTAGAAATCTTATAACTAAATTAAATAAATCCTCATTTAATAACAAGCCAAGATTTGTCTTAATTGATAATATAAATTTATTAAATATTAATTCAATTAATGCATTATTAAAAATCTTAGAAGAACCCAATAAGAATATAAATTTTATTTTAATTCATAATAATAAAAAAATTTTACCCACATTATTATCAAGATGTATCAATTTTAAGATAAATTTAGAAAATAAAGATTATATTAAAATTCTAAATAAAATATTAAATAATGAATTAGATAATCTTTTAAATTACGACATTATTAATTATTATTTCACACCGGGTGAAATTTATTACTTAGTAAAATTTTCTTTAGAAAATAATTATGATTTATCGAAACTAGATTTAAAAAACTTTCTTAAGATTTTAATTAAAGATGGTCATTACAAAAAAAATGATCTAAATGATGATATAATTTATAATTTAATTGAATTTTATTTAAGAAAATTAAATACACCTTTTTCGAAATTAGTTAATGAAAAATATATTTATTTTGTTAAAAGAATTTCAGACACCAAAACATATAATTTAGATAAAGAGTCCTTATTAATGGAATTCAATGAGGAAATTTTAAATGGCTAAAAACTTTTATATAACAACACCAATATATTACCCCTCTGCTAGACCACACATGGGTCATGCATATTCAAGTATTATAGCTGATTTTTTTGCAAGATTTAAAAAGATTGATGGTTTTGATGTAAACTTTTTAACTGGAACTGATGAACATGGTCTTAAAATACAAAGAGCAGCTGAAAAAAAAGGTTTAGATACTCTTAAATTTTGTGATGAAATTAGTAAAACATTCAGAGACTTATCTAAAACACTTAATCTAACAAATACAGATTTTATAAGAACCACTGAATATCGACATAAAATATCAGTTCAAAATTTATGGAAAGAATTAGAAAAAAATGGCGATATATATCTTTCTAAATATTCAGGTTGGTATTCTGTCTCTGATGAGGCCTTCTATATGGATGATGAAATCGAGGAACAAGATGGAAACAAAGTAGCTAAATTATCTAAATCCCCTGTAGAATGGATGAATGAAGAATCTTATTTCTTTAAACTTTCAAAATGGGAAAAACCTCTCCTAGATTATTATGAAAATAATCCTGATTTTATTGCTCCTAAGGCAAGAAGAAATGAAGTAATTAGTTTTGTTAAAAGTGGATTAAAAGATTTATCTGTCAGTCGAAAAAGTTTTTCGTGGGGGATACCTGTACCCGGAAATAAGGATCACATTATTTATGTATGGCTTGATGCGTTAACAAATTATATCAGTGCATTAGATTATCCAGATAAAAATAATGAACTCTTTAAAAAATATTGGCCTGCAAATATTCATTTAATAGGTAAAGACATATTAAGATTTCATGCTGTATATTGGCCAGCTTTTTTACTTGCTGCCAAAATACCTCTGCCAAAAAAGGTTTATGGCCATGGTTGGATATTATCGGGTGATGAAAAAATGTCTAAGTCAAAAGGTAATATATTGGATCCAATCGAAATAATTGATCAATATGGATTAGATCCTTTAAGATATTACTTAATTAAGGAAGTTTCTTTTGGCAATGATGGGAATATTTCCCAAGATAAATTAGAAGATTGTATAAATAGTGATTTAGCAAATAATTTTGGCAATTTATGTCAAAGGGTTATTACTTTTGCAATTAAAAATTGTGAAGGTAAAATTCCAAATAATACTGAATTCAATAATGAAGATCTGATCATTTTAAACAAATTTAAAACAAATTTAGATTTAATAAGAAATAAAATTGATGAATTAGACTTAAATTTTTATATTGAGTTTATCGTATCTTCTTTATTTGAAACAAACAAATATTTTAACGATCAAGAACCTTGGAAAAAAAAAGATGATATTAAAAGATTGAATACAATCGTTTATACAACGTTAGAAATTGTTAGAAAAATTTGTTTTATGTTGTATCCAATAATCCCTCAATCATCTTTAAATGCTCTTAAAATTTTTTCAATTAAAGAAAATGAAATAGATTATTCAACAATAGAAAATCATAATTATTTAACAAGTGGTAGACCAATAAATAAAATAAACATTCTGTTCAAAAAAATCGAAAAAAAAAATGATTGACTCACATTGTCACTTAGATCACGAACCTCTCTTTGAGAATATAGATGAAATTCTGAAAAGATCAAAAGAAGTTGGTATAGAAAAATTGCTTACAATCTGTACCACTTTAAAAAGTTTCGAAAAGATTAAACTTTTAGTTGAGAAAGATGATATAATTTATGGTACATATGGAATTCATCCTCATGAAGCTAAAAATGACAAAATTACATCTGGTTTAATAGTAGATGAAGTTAAACAAAACAAAAAAATTATTGGTGTTGGTGAAACTGGATTAGATTTTTATTACAATTACAGTGATAAAGATGAACAAATTATAAGTTTTGAAAAACATATTGAAGCATCAATCAAATTGAAAATCCCTTTAATTGTGCATTCTAGAAGTGCAGAAACCGAAACGCTTGAAATCTTCAACAAATATAAAGATAATAATCTTAAAATTTTGATGCATTGTTTTACAGGATCAAAAAAATTTGCAGAAAATTTATTATCAATGGGAGCGTATTTCTCTGCAAGTGGAATTATAACTTTTAAAAATTCTTTAGAATTACAAGATACTTTCAAATTTATACCTTCTGAAAAAGTATTAATTGAAACCGATAGTCCTTATTTAGCTCCAGTTCCCAATAGAGGAAAAAAAAATGAGCCTTCTTTTGTAAAATACACAGCTCAAAAACTTTCAGAAATTAAGAATATATCTAATACAGAACTTATAAAAATTACTACAGATAATTTTAATAGACTTTTTTTTAATAAATAATAATGAAATTTATAATTTTAGGATGCGGTAGTTCAATGGGTGTACCAAGACCAGATGGTTTTTTTGGAAATTGTGACCCAAATAATAAAAAGAATTACAGAACAAGATGCTCAGCTTTATTCAAAACTACACATGAAAATATTTTAATTGATACATCTCCTGATCTAAGACAACAACTTTTAAGACATAAAATAAAAGAGATTAACAAAGTATTATTTTCTCATATGCATGGTGATCAGACTCATGGAATAAATGATTTAAGATCATTTTATATAAATAGCAGAAAACAAATCAATGTTTATGCTGATAAATTTACGTCTAAATATCTTATAAATACATTTTCATATATTTTTAAAAGTTATTCAAAAGAATATCCAGCAACTTTACGATTAAATAAATTACCAAAAAAATTATACACAACAAATAATAGAAAAAAAATTGGTATACAATCGGTTATTGTTGAACATGGAAAAGTTAAATCTAATTGTTTTATTATTAATAAAAAATTAGCTTATATAAGTGATGTTAGTAAGATTTATAAGAATGATTTTAAATATTTTAGAAATCTAAAGTATTTAATCATTGATTGTTTGTGGTACAATTTCCATCCATCACATTTTAATTTGGAAACTTCTCTAGCTTTAATTAAACAATTTAAACCTAAAAGAGCCATACTTACAAATTTATCACCTGTTTTAGATTATAAAATTTTAAAAAAAATGTTACCTAAAAATGTTATTCCAGCACATGATGGATTAACTTTAGAATTGTAAGATATTCTTAATACTATTAATTATTTTTTTCGACGTCGGTTTTGTAAAAGATGCAAATGTATCTTCAACTTTACCCTTTTTATTAATTAATATTTTATGAAAATTCCACTTAGGTATAGCAGATTTACCATGATTTTCTTTTGCCCATATAAAAAACTCATGTGCATTTTCACCTTTAACTTCAGTTATGGTTGTAATAGGAAAACTAATATTAAAATTAACTTCACAAAATTCCTTAACATCAGCGTTATTTTTTTTTTCTTGATTAAATGAATTAGACGGAACTCCAAGGACAATTAATCCTTTGTCTTTATATAAATTCCACAATTCTTGTAATTCATCATATTGTTTAGTGAAACCACAGTAACTAGCAGTATTCACCACTAATACAGCTTTATTTTTATAATCCTTAAAATTAATTCTTTCACCTGTTATACTTTCTATACTCAAATCATAAAATTTTTTTTCATAATTTGCTGTTGCAGAATTTTTAAAAAAAAACATAATAATAAATAACAGTAATATTACTTTTTTCATTGATTAGGTTTATTTGGAGTAAGGAGTATCAAGAAATAACCAAATAAAGTTGATAATAATGATCCAGTTAAAACACCAATTTTTACTCCATCCATATATTGCATGTTATCGACAAAGGCTAAATTTCCAACAAATAAACTCATAGTGAAGCCAATTCCTGTAAGAACACCCACACCATAAAAATTGTACCAACTTGTATCGTTTGGCATTTGAGCAATTTTTAATTTTATAGATATATAAGAAAATATAAAAACACCCAGCTGTTTACCGAGGAATAGTCCCAGCACGATACCCAAAGGAACTTTATCCAATAGTGAGGCAAAAGATAAACCCTCTAAAGACACGCCCGCATTTGCAAACGCGAATAAAGGCATTATTCCAAAAGCAACATATGGACTAATTGCATGTTCTATTTTTATTAGTAAAGAAAAATCTTTTTCTTTTTTTCTATGAGGAATTGTTATAGCTAATAAAACCCCAGCTATAGTAGCATGTATACCAGAATTATGTGTAAAATCCCACAGAAAGAGTCCAACAACCAAATAAGGTAGAAACTTTTTTATGTTAAACTTGTTTATTAACAATAAAGCAATAAAAGCTAATAACATTAAAGTCAAATACTTAATACTCAAATCTCCGGAGTAGAATAGGGCAATAATCACTATAGCGCCCAAATCATCAATTATTGCGAGGGCCGTTAAAAAAACTTTTAAAGATAAGGGAACTCTTTTACCAAGTAAAGATAACACTCCCAAAGAAAAAGCTATATCTGTAGCTGATGGTATAGCCCATCCATTTAACGTTTCACTATCTCCTAAATTAACAAAAACATAAAATAAAGCAGGAACTAACATTCCTCCCACAGCACCTATTATTGGTAATAAAGCTTGTTTAATATTAGAGAGCTCTCCCTGTAAAAATTCTCTTTTAATTTCTAAGGTTACAAAAAAAAAGAAAATTGCCATCAAAGCGTCATTAATCCAATGTAATACAGATAATTTTAAACCAAAATTATTAATACCTAAAAATAAGTATTTTTCTAAAGTTGAAAAATACAAATTTGAGAAATCTGAATTACTAATTATTAGTGCTATTATGGCAGCAAACAATAGAACTAATCCACTTGCAGCCTCAAGTTTAAAAAACCATCTGAATGATTTCGATATATATTGTATCATTTTAAAGTGATAAATCTTTTATAAATAAAACAATATCTTTTATAGATTCAAATAAATTATACAATATTAATTCTAATCCTGGAAAAAAAATAATTAATTGGGATTTGAATGTTTCAAGTAATAATATTGCTGCGACAAATGAAATTATTATGACTATAAAATATGATAAAATTTTGCTTAATGTAAAACTAGGTGATATTTTTAGTTTTTTTTCTATTTTCTTATCAGTTTTTTTATTTAAATTTTGATCAATTTTAAAATCTTCTTTAATTAAAACACTTTCTGTAACTTCATTTTCTAATTTAAATTGAGAGTTGTCAATTAACTTAGGATTATAAAACCAGGTTTGATCACATGATCCACATTTAAGCATTCTGCCATTTGCTGGAATTTTATTTGAATCAACTTCAAATTTTTTTTCTCTACAGGGACATACAATTATCATATAGACTATATAACAGATTCTGATTAAAAATCCTTTAATTTACATATCTTTATACATTGAAAAAAAAAATAAGTACTGTATTAGTACTCCTTTCGGAGTGTAGCGCAGCCTGGTAGCGCATCTGGTTTGGGACCAGAGGGTCGCAGGTTCGAATCCTGCCACTCCGACCAATTTATGAAAAAAGCTAAAATCTACATACCAAACAAAAATCCAATGCAATCAGGCACAGGTAAAACTGATAAGTGGATATTAGAATATGAAACTAAAAATCCTACCAATAATCCATTAATGGGTTGGGAAAGTTCATCTGATACTTACACAGAAATTAAATTAGAATTTTCATCAAAAGAACTAGCAATTAACTATGCAAAGAAAAAAAAAATAAACTTTGAAATAATAGAACCTAAGAAAAGAAAAACTGTTAAAAAATCTTACGCTGATAATTTTTTAAGATAATTATGTTTAGATTCTTCACACAAAAACATTGGTTTTTTTGGTCATGGATAGGTTCTTTAATTATTCTTTCATCACTTTGGATACAAGTAAAAATTGATGTAAAAATTAATGAATGGTTTGGTCAATTTTATGATATGATTCAAAAAGCTTTAGGAGCGCCAAATTCGATTACGATAGAAGAATATTGGGCAAGTTTATTATCCTTTATAACCTTAGCTGCAATGTATGTAGGTGTTGCTGTAGTTGTAAGCTATTTTACCTCTCATTACTTATTCAGATGGAGAACTTCAATGGTTGAGTGGTATCATAGTGTTTATGACAAAGCTCGTAAAATTGAAGGTGCTGCCCAAAGGGTACAGGAAGATACAATTAAATTTTCTAGAATTATGGAGTCACTTGGTACAAGTTTAATAGAGGCATTAATGATTTTAGTTGAATTTATGCCAATATTATTTGGCTTAAGCATTGGAATACCAATTTTCTTTTTTGGTGATTGGGATTATGGATTAATTGTTGGTGCACTTGTTTGGTCTGTAGGTGGCACAATTTTTTTAATAATATTAGGTTTGATATTAAGACTGGTTGGAGTTGAGTATGACCTACAAAAAAAAGAAGCTGCATATAGAAAAATTCTTGTTATTGCAGAAGATGATGGAACCATAAGACCTAAAAGTATTGAAGAATTATTTGATGGAGTAAGAAAAATTCATTTTTTGAGTTATATAAGATATTTATATTTTAACATAGGTAGAATTGCGTACTTACAAGCAAATGTTTTATCAGCGTATGTTTTTTTAGCTCCTGCTATTGTTGCAGGTGCAGTAACATTAGGAGTTATGCAACAGATTATAAGAGCTTTTGGTAGAGTTGAAGGATCCATGCAATATATATTAAAAGCTTGGCCTACAATAATTGAACTTGCTAGTGTTTATAAGCGTTTAAGAGAATTTGAATACAAGATTAATTATGAAGAACTCGTTGATGAAAAAATTTCATGACTATAGATAAAAAATTTATTAATCAATTTACAAATATAACATCAAAAGCAGCTTTAGCATCATCATATCATGTTGGTAAAAAAGATAAGATTGCAGCTGATAAAGCTGCTGTTGACTCAATGAGAAAAGAATTAAATAAAATTGATATGAATGGTCAAATTGTTATAGGTGAAGGTGAATTAGATGAAGCACCAATGTTGTATGTAGGCGAAAAATTGGGTACTGGAAATGGACCACAATTTGATATTGCTGTTGATCCATTAGAAGGAACTAATTTTGCCGCAAATAATTTACCGGGAGCTTTATCTGTAATTGCAGTTGCTGAAATTTCAAATTTATTTACTGCACCTGAAACTTATATGGAAAAAATTGCAATATCACATTCTGAAAAAGGAATTGTAGATTTAGATAATACTTTAACCAAAAATATTAAAAATTTAGCAGAGTTTAAAAATACAAATCCAAAAAATCTTACTGCGTGCCTTTTAGATAGACCAAGACATAAAAAGTATATCGAAGAACTAAAAGCTTTAAATGTAAAATTAAAATTGATTACTGATGGAGATATATCAGGAGCACTTTTGGTCACAGGTAAAGATCATAATGTTGATATTTTTTTGGGTATTGGAGGAGGTCCAGAAGGCGTATTGGCAGCCTCAGCATTAGATTCCTATGGATGTTTTTTTCAAGGAAAATTTTTATTTAATAATGAAAATGATAAATTACGTGCGAAAAAAATGGGAATAAATGATTTAGAAAAAAAATATGAATTAAATGAAATAGTTTCGGGTGACTCAATATTTTGTGCTACTGGTATTACTTCAGGAGATTTGGTAAAAGGTATAGACGTTCAAGATGACTCATATACCTCGGAAACATTAGTGACACACAAATCTTCTGGTATTCAAAAAATCGTAAAAACAACCAACAAAATTTAATAAAATCAATTTGTATTAAAAACAGGGAAGAAATATTAATAAAACTTGATTATTGCACTTTTTTGCAATAAATAATCCCAAATCGGTCCCTTCGTCTATCGGTTAGGACACGTGGTTTTCATCCTCGAAAGAGGGGTTCGATTCCCCTAGGGACCGCCATTAATATGTCTCATTACGTTTATATCTTAAAAACTTTAGATAGTTATTATGCTAAAAGTTATGTTGGATATACAACTAATCTAATAAATAGATTAAATAAACATAATACATCAAAAGGAGCAAAATCTACTCGTGGTTATAAATGGAAATTAATTTATAAAAAGAGATTTAATTCCAAATCAAAAGCAATGGCATTTGAATATTTACTTAAAAAAGATAGAAAAAAAAGGCTATCAATATTAAAAGACTCTTAAAATAATTCTAATGAAAATAGCAACTATTCTTCCATATAAAGAAAATTATACTTATTCAAAAGCCCAAGCTGCCGCTATTTGGGTAAGTGATTTTTATAAATATTCAAAGTATAAAAATCAAACTTTTATATTTGGTAATACAGCATCTAAAGATTATTTAACTAAAAATTATATAAACATTCAAATTAATAAACTTAAATCTAAATTTTCAAGTACCACAAAAGAATACTGTGAAAATTTTATGAAAAAAACATTTAGTAAAAATTTTGATATTATAGAAATTCATAATAGACCTGAAGTTTTTAATTTGTTGAAACCTCATTTTAAATCTAAATTTGTTTTATACTTTCACAATGATCCACTTAGTATGTATGGATCCAAAAGTGCTAATGAGAGATTAAAATTATTGATTAATCTTGATAAGATTGTTTTTATAAGTAAATGGGTTCAAGAAAGATTTTTTTTAGATTTAGATAAAAAATTATCTGATAAAACAGAAGTTATTTATCATAGTATTCATAGGATTAAAAAAAGAAAAAAAAAAGAAAAAAAAATTACTTTTGTTGGAAAATTAAATACATCAAAAGGATACGATATATACAAAGATGCAATAACTAAAATACTTAATGAGTTTAAAGATTGGAAAGCTTACTCAATAGGTGATGAAGATAGAAAAAGACCAATAATAAATCATATTAATCATCATGAGTTAGGTTTTTTAAAACATGAGAAAGTTTTAAATTTTCTAAGTAAGTCTGAAATAGCTGTTGTGCCATCAAGATGGGAAGAACCTTTTGGAAGAACTGCTTTAGAGTCTTCATCAAGAGCATGTGCAACAATTATATCTAACAGAGGAGGTCTACCAGAAACAACAGACCATTGTGTGATACTTAAAAAACTTAATTCTGATGAATTGTATAAGCAAATCAAAAGATTAATTAAAGATGAAAAATTTAGAAAAAAGATTCAAATTGGGGGTTTTAAAAATGTCAAACATTTAGTCAAAGAAAATTCTCTTTTAATAGACTTAATGAGAGATAGTTTACTTCAAAACTTTAGTCTTAATTATCTAAGAAATAAATTAAGAATTATTAATATATATAATACAGGACAAAAAAATTATCATAGATTATATAATATTTCTCTTGGTAAAAAATTTACTAATGGATTCATACGAAATGGTCATGACGTTTTAGAAATAAGTGATCGTGATTTTATTAGACAAAGTAGAAATATTTTTCAGATTAAAAATCCAGATAAGTTTCAAGAATATTTAATCAATACTTTCAAAAATTATAATCCAGATTTGATTTTTTTTGGTCACACCCAAAACATAAAAAAAGATACTATTAGTGAACTAAAAAATTTAAATAATCATGTAATATTATCTCAATGGAATGAAGATCCTGTGATGAAAAGTTTAAGCTATTCAAAACAAAATCTTCAAAATATTACAAATTATTCAAATATAGTAGATCATAATTTTATAACTACTGATCCAAGTATTTTAAAAAATCAGATAAATAATACTGATAATTTTCACTTTTTTTTTGTACCAGTAGATAAAAATATTGAATGCTTCGATGTTTCCAAAAAAAATCCAATTAAAGATTTATTCTATGCAATGAGTCATGGAGTGAATAGGGCAACATTAAAAAAAGGTAAAAGTGATTCAAGAATTCACTTTTTAAATAGCCTTATTAAAAAATTAGATAATATCGATTATGATTTTTATGGTTTTCAAAATAAAGAACCAATATGGGGTAATGATTTCTATAAAGCTTTAAATAATTCTAAAATGGGTTTAAATCTCAGCAGAGGTTTACCTACAAAATATTATACAAGTAACAGAATTGCATCATTAATGGGTAATGGTCTTTTAACATTTATAGATAAAAAAACACAATTAGATGATATGTTTAATAAAAATGAAGTAATAATGTATAAAAATATTAACGACCTTACTGATAAAATTAATTTTTACAAAAAGAATGATCATTTAAGAAAAAAAATAGCATCTGCTGGAAGAAAAAAATACTTTAAACTTTTCAATGAATTAAATATTACTAAATATATTATTGAAAAATCTCTCGGTAAGAACACATCATTGTATTAATGAGGGTTTCTATTATTGTTCCAACTTATAATAATCTAACTTTCTTAAAATTTTTTATTTCATCTATAAAAAAAAATTCTAATTATAATCATCAATTAATACTTCATATCAATGATGGATCTGACGGAACATTTGAGTATGCTAAAAAAGAAAAATTACCATTTACATATAGTAAAAAAAACATTGGATTATGTAGTTCACTTAATAGGGCATCAACCTTAGTCAATACAAACTTTATCCTTTATGCTCACGATGATATGTATTTTTGTAAAAATTGGGATATCTTTTTAGAAAAAGAAATAAAAAAATTTCCAAATCACTTATATTATTTATCTGGTACAAATATTTCTGTTAATAATGGTCTGATTAATTATGATTGCGGTTCTACACCTGATAATTTTAATCATGCAAAATTTAACGAATTTTGTATTAATGATAATAGTAAAGATTTACAAGGATCACATTGGGCGCCACACTTAATTCATAAAGATTTATGGGATAAAATTGGTGGATTTAGTGAAGAGTTTAATCCAGGCGATGGTTCAGATCCAGATTTTTGTATGAAATTATGGAACAGCAATGTCAGAATTTTTAAGACAATTTCAAAATTTAAAGTTTATCATTTTAGTTCTATTACCACTAGGAAGAGTAATGTTGTTTTAAACAATGGTACAAAAACATTTACTTTGAAATATGGATTTAACCCAAGATTTTTTAGAAAATATTATTTAAAAGGAGATGGATTTAAAATTTATAATGGAAAACTAAGTGAGCCAAAAATGAATTTGAAAATGTTAATTGATTATACAATCAATAAATTAAAAATTTTTTATTACAAGATCTTTAATAAGAATATATGAAAAAAAAATTAATTGTTAAAATTTCTGAAGGTCTTGGTAATCAACTTTTTATGTATGCAAATGCATTTTCTTTAAAAGAAAAATATCAATTAGATTTGTTTATTGATCAATACAGTGGTTATTATAATAAAAAATCTATTAGTTTTTTTTTACTTAATAATTTCAATATTTCCTCGAAATATGCTTTAAAAGAATATACTTTTGCTTCTGATAGAAGAAATTTACTTAAAAAACTTTTACAATTTTTTGATAAGCTTGCAGATCAAAAAAAATTTATTTTTGAAACAAAAAACCCAGATAAATCTACTTCTTTTTCACAAATAGATTTAAAAAATACAAAAAATTTATGTTTTCTTGATGGAAACTTTGAGTCTGAAAAATATTTCATTAATTACAGAAATAAACTTTTAAAAGAATTTACTTTAAATAATAATTATAACTTTAAAGATAATAAATTTCTCAAATTGATTAGAACAAAAAATGTTGTCTCTATTTGCGTAAGACAAAATCGTTATTCTGAAAGAATTAACAATAAAGACGATAAAAATTCAATAGAAAAATCTCATATTTTTTTAAATTCTCAATTAGAATACATTAAAGAAGCTATTAAATTCTTTAAAGATGAAGTTGAAAATCCAATTTTTTTAATATGGAGCAATGACTTTTCTAATTTGGACAATTATTTTTCTAAAGATGAATATATTTTTGTTATAAATGAAAAAAATAAAATTTTATCTGATTTTTATCTACTCACTCAATGCAAATATTTTATAATTGCACCCTCTACTTTTAGCTGGTGGGGAGCTTGGTTATCAAATGCTAATAATAAAATTTGCGTTAGACCAAAAAAATTAAATAACTCTAAAAATAGTGATTTTTGGCCTGAAGGATGGATGTCAATTTAGATTTTAATTTTATTTAAAGCATTATTCTTAAATAAATTTGCTTCATGAATATATCTTCTTACCATTTGAGTCGTCTTATGACCTGTCATAGCCATTATATTTCTTTCTTCTGCTCCAAATTCTGCTGCTGTTGTTGCAAAACCTGATCTCAAACTATGTCCTGCGTATTTGGATGAATCTAAACCAGCCTTTTCTGCATATCTTTTTATTATAAGTGCAACTGATTTATCTGATATATCAAAAACTTTTCCTTCATTATTAGTTACTAATTTTTCTTTGATATAGTTTTTAAGTGATGTAACAGGACAAAATTCTTGATTATCAAAATAGGGGATTGCTTTAATAGCTCCTTCACCAGATTGATCTGTTTTAGATCTTTTTATTAGAATTTTTACACCTTCATTAACAAATTCAATATCTTCATAATCTATATTTACTAATTCAGATCTTCTAAATCCACCTGCAAATCCAATTAATATTAGTGCTTTATCTCTAATTTTTTCTTTATCTATTGCATTAATTATTAATTTTAAATCCTTGATTAATATAGGTTTTTTTGCTTTTTGTCTTGATCCTAAAGTTCTTTTAATTCCATGTAAATTTTCCATTATTATTGGGTGTTTCGTATCAAGGTAATGACCTTTTAACTTATGAATAACGCTTATCGAAGCAATCCTTCTTTTTAATGTGCTAAATTTTGAGTTTTTTGAAAGATGAGTAATGTACAAAGCAATAATTTTTGGCTGCGTTGGGATTGAGGAAAAACCATTTTTAGTACAGAAAGCTGAAAAATCTTTAAAATCAGACTGATAAGCTCTTAAAGTATTATTGGCTTTTGAATTTTTTAAATTTTTAAGAGTTTCTATTTCTAAGCTTTTTACATTAGATATTAAATTTTTCATATATTTCCGATAACCATTAATTATCGGAAATAATATAATAGGTGTTTTTTATTGTCAATAGTTTAAATTAAAAAAATTATGGGTTCGCTTGATGGAGAAATTCCTGCAGTATGGTTTTTAATTAGTTCGATTGGTTTTGTTATATTAACTTATATTCAGTATCGAAATACTGGCAAGAGCTTTAACACGATATTCTTGTCTGTAATGGCTATTATTTTTTTTATAAGCTACATAATTTTAATAATTCCACGCTAAATATCAATGCAGGGAACAAAATTTCAATTAAAAGTCTGGAAATACCTTAAAACTATACCAAAAGGTAATGTAAAAACCTATAAACAGGTGGCTATTGGCATAAAAAGCCCTAAATCAGCTCGTGCAGTAGCTAATGCTTGTGCAAAAAACCCTTATGCTCCAAAAATACCCTGTCATAGAGTAATTAGATCTGATGGAACTCTTGGAGGCTATTCTGGGAGAGGTGGAATTAGGCAAAAGCTCAAATTACTTAGATCTGAAAAGGTAAAAATTTAGCACT
>MDTE01077768.1_pt1 | contig 18771 bp, 14 predicted proteins | sample 811231 | NCBI WGS metagenome assembly MDTE01 (sample SAMN05326651, study PRJNA326480) | marine metagenome | isolation source: seawater | place: Indian Ocean: Red Sea | collected 2010 | reverse complement strand
TCGAAAAGCTCTGGGGGTTGGGCGACTACGGCTGGGAGGGCTTTCAGGAAATTGGCGCGCGCTACTTCGGACATTGCACCCTGATCGACGATATGGTCGGCCTCGTCGTCGCCCACCTGGAAGAGCTCGGCGTCCTCGACGACACCATCGTCGTCTACACCGCCGATCACGGCGACTGCATGGGGGCCCACAAACTAATCGAAAAAGGCGAATTTATGTACGACGAGATCTACCGCATTCCCCTCGTCGTCGCCCATCCCAACTGCCGCAATCCGGGTACGGTCTGCGACGAATTCGTCTACCTGCAGGAAATCATGCTCTCCATCCTCGACGCCGCCGGCTGTCCGATCCCCGCCGCTCTCGATGGCCAATCCTTTCTCGCCGCCATGGAAGGCCGTCCCTTCAGCAATGGGCGCGAGGAAGTCTATTGCGTCTTCGACCGCCATTTCACAGTCGCCAACCAGCGCATGATCCGCACCCGAACCCATCAGTTCACCTTCAACTCGGGGGACCCGGGAGAACTCTACGACCTGCAAAGAGACCCCTACCAACTCGACAACGTCTACGGCACACCCGAATACGAGGCCGTGCGCCTCGATCTGATCAGCCGCATGGAGCGCTATATGGAGGAGCTCGAAGACCCGTTGCGCGGGTGGTTCGGCCGCATTAAAGGAGCCTACTAGCCGCAAAGTTCGCCGCGGCTTCGAGTGCGCGCAAGGGGCGGCGGGATGGCAGCCGAGAGGCCGATGAGACGACCGCATCGCTTGACCTGAAGCTCGGGTCTTTTATATTTCCTACGTACATAATGGAGGGCGAATGCGTCCACGAGACGGAAGGGCGCGACTTTCGCAGGCTACCTTCTGCTGCGTCCTCCCAGATGGCGCGATCTCGAGCGAGTCGCGCCAGTAGTGGAGTGCAGATGGCCCGACTCTTCCCCCATCCCCAGGACAAGTATCCGGTCGTCCACATCGAAGACACGGATCTCGCCCTTCCGGGCCACGTCCGCAATACCGCCCTCCGGTACACGCACTTCAAAACGATCGCCAAGGGCGGCAAGTGCCTGATCCAGTCCTGCAAGGATTATCATCTGAGCCGCGTCGTCGCCTACAAGAGCCTGCTCGAGGAGATCGCCGACGATCCCTTTGAGCAGAAGCGCTTCCTGCGCGAAGCGCGGGTGACGGCGATGCTCCAGCACCCGAACACGATCCCGATCTACGAGCTCTCCCGGGACAACCGCGGGCACTACTACTTCACCATGAAGCTCGTCGAGGGCTACACCCTCCGCGAGGTGCTCGATCTGGCGATCGAAGAAGGCACCCAGGCAGTCGATGGCTACGGTTTCCACCGCATGGTCACGATCCTGATCCAGGTCGCGAACGCGCTCGACTACGCCCACTCGCATGGCGTGGTCCACCGCGATGTCAACCCCGCCAACATCCTGATGGGTCCCTTCGGCGAAGTGCTGCTCCTCGACTGGGGCCTGGCGAAGGTCTGGAGCGAGGATCTGGAAGAAACGCCGGAGATGCCGCTGCGCCTGGACGGCGATCCGAGTCTCACCGCCCAGGGCAAGCTCCAGGGCACCGCCCACTACATGTCGCCCGAACAGATCGAGGAACGGCGCGACATCGACCATCGCTCCGATATCTACAGCATGGGCGCGCTGCTCTACGAGATTCTGGCCGGCCGCACGACCTTCCTCGGCGAGAGCGTCCACGAGATCCTCAACCAGGTGCGGCACGCGATGCCGTTGCCGCCTTCGCAAGTGGCCCCCGAACGCGATATTCCGGCGGCGCTCGAGGATCTGTGCATGCGCTGCATCGCCAAGGATCCCGCCGCGCGAATCCAGTCGGCGCGACAGCTGGTGGCGGCATTGCGCGGGTGGCGCCTGCGCTGGGCGGCGGAGACGGGTTAGGCAGAGGTCGGCACGCGCGGGGAAGACTGCGCGGGCGGAAAGGGAGGGCCCTGAGCCGGCACAAGGGCGGGCAGGGCGGCAGCCGGAGAGGTGGTTAAGACAAGCACACCGCTTGAAACGAAATCTAAGAAGCCTTCTTAAAATTTTCTCTGCGGTCCGAGCGCGAAAGTCTCTTTGGGTTTCCATTACATTTACGTGTTGAAAAGCCGGCGGATGTTTGTTTTCATTCCATCCGGGTTTGCCGGATTCAGTTGCTGCCATAGGGGTGATGATTTGCGCGTTTCTGCACGTTTGGGCACAAGGCCGCAAAGAACGGGAAATGATTGCTTTATCTTTCAACTGCGTGCTCTCAACCTTGCGGGATGCCGCCGTCCAGCGGATTTTTTAATGGTCGGTTTATTGAATTCCGCTCAGCGGGATGCCGCAAGGCAAGACGCCAGCTTTTTGGACCATGTGCACAACGAGAAAAGATATGCAAATTAGAGATTGCTACGATGTCGTAATCGTTGGGGCGGGACTCGCCGGACTTTCATTGGCCCGGCAGCTTTTACTCAACTCCAACAAGAATATTTTGCTAGTTGAAAAGCGTGCAAAAATTCCGCCAGCGCGGCAGAAGGTCGGCGAATCGCTGGTGCAGCTGGGTGGTTATTACTTCTCAAAGGTACTCGATCTTGAAGAACACTTGATCAGGGAGCACTTGATGAAGTACAACCTGCGCTTCTACTGGAAGACCGCCGGGTTGGAAAATCGTTGCTTCGAGGACTACGCCCACGCTTATATTCGCTCGTTTTCAAACATTGCCAGCTACCAGCTCGACCGCAATAAGTTCGAAGCAGAGTTGCTCAGGCTCAATGCCAACCATCGAAATTTTGCCTACTGCGCACCGATTTCCGAACTGAATATTTCACTCTCAGATGATGCCCGGCACCTAATCGAATTTGAGAAAAGCGACTCTTCCGGTATTGCCGTAAAAGCCGATTGGGTGGTGGATACGTCGGGGCGGCGTAAAGTACTGGCACGAAAAATGAAACTGGAACAGAAAAACGCCATTCGCCATGGCGCCTCTTTCCTCTGGGTCGATGGCCTCGTAGATATTGACAGGCTAACGGACCTATCGCCGCAAGAGATCCGACTCAAGAAAGAGCGCACGGAGATTGGCCACCTGCCAATTTGGCTGGCAACCAATCACTTCATGGGCGAAGGATTCTGGTTTTGGGTCATTCCGCTGCAAGGAAAAACGAGCCTGGGCCTGGCTTACGACAAAACGATTTTCCCGCGTGAGCGCGTGTCTACACCGCAAAAACTGATAGAATGGGTTTGTGAGGAGTTCCCTCTTTTTGCCCGTGACTTACCACACCGGAAGATCCTCGACTACGGGGGGTTCAAGGATTATTCCTATGGGTGTGCACAGACAATACACAAATCCAAGTGGGCCCTTTCGGGCGAAGCTGGCAGATTCACAGATCCGCTCTATAGTCCGGGAAGCGATTTGATTGCCGTGCATAACACACTAATCACCGATGCCATCCTCACGGCGGATGCAAACGAACTGGCTAATAAATGTCCGATTTACGAAATCCTGATGCAATCTCTCTACGAGTCCCTGATCCCAACCTCTTCAATCAGTTACAATGCGCTCGGAGACCAGGAGAGCTTCGCGCTGAAGTATACGTGGGAGCTTTCCGTCTATTTTTCTTTTTTCGTCTTTCCCTTCATCAACGATCTGATCACAGATCGCCGTTTTGTCCTTGCGTACCTCAGCAAGTTTTCCCGTCTGGGTTCCATAAATAAGAATATACAATCTTTCATCAGTGCATATTACCAGTGGAAGAAATCGCATCGTCAACCGCTGTGCGAACCGGTATTCCACGAGTTCACGAAAGTAGCTCCATTGAGTAGGGCCGAGCATTCGTTTTACCACGTTGGCCTTGCGGCCGCAGAAGCCCTTTCAATTCTCGATGCCCAGCTTGTCAATCTCAGGGAGTTAGCTCGCTATATCATGGCCCACGTTACTGCAAACGTACTTGCGGATAAGTGCGTGTTGCGCAATCGCCCCTTCGTTGAGAGTCTCGATCTGCAAAACTTTCGCTTTGAGGTGGGCAAAATGCGCGACCACTATGCAAAATGCGCTCATTCGTCAGAGGTCTATGAATGGACGTTCGATCCCTCCGTGCTTGACAAATTCCATACGGAAGCGCAACCGGATAATCTAGATACAGTTTCTAGGGCTCCAAACGGGGATGAGTTCAATGAATGACTATGCACCACTACTGGAGAAAGTATTCTCTCTGGACGTGGCGGAGCAATCCTATGAGGTCGGAGAGATTGAAGGCGAAATTCCGGGTTTTATCGATGGTGCGTACTACCTGAACGGTCCCGCCCGGTTTTCCCGGGGAGAAATCCGCTACCGCCACTGGCTCGACGGCGATGGCATGGTTCTATCTTTGCACTTCGAGGGCGGCGCGGTGCACTTCACCAATCGCTTTGTCAGAAGCCATAAATTCGTTGCCGAAGAAGCGGCGGGCCGCCCTATCTTTCGAACCTTCGGAACTGCTTTTGACGGTGATAAACTTTTGAAAAATATTGCCATTGCCTCTCCCGCAAATGTGAGCGTTTACCCCTATGGCGAAACGCTGCTGGCGTTTGGGGAGCAGGGCTTACCCTGGGAACTCGATCCGGCGACACTGGAGACTCGGGGCGAGTACGACTTTAATGGTGGCATAAATGACTTTAGTCCATTCTCAGCCCATCCAAGATTCGATCCGCAAATGGACGAAATGTTTAACTTTGGCATTTCGTATTCAGCCACGCGGCCCTGTCTGAATGTTTATCGCTTCGACGGTCGATCCAGCTTGCATTACCGCAAGCGTTTTCAACTCGACTTTCCATGCTCTATTCACGACTTTGTTTTGAGTCCCAACTATGCAGTCTTCTATTTGAATCCGTACATTGTAAACATGGCTGCGATAATGGCCGGCGGAAAGTCTCTCATGGATGCGCTGAGCTGGGAACCAGAGCGTGGTAGCCGGTTATTTATAGTCTCGCGCGAAACGGGCGAAGAGCTTGCCTCGATTCCCATCGGGCAGAAATATTGCCTGCATTTGATCAATAGTTATGAGCGAGATGATGCGCTAATAGTCGATCTATTAGAATACGATCAACCCCTCTATGACGAATATCAAGTATTGCCGAACCTGTTTACCGGTGTGCGCGAAGCAAAGCCCGTTCGCTTTGTCGTCGAACCCCGAAGAAGCGAGTTGGTCGAGAGAAAAACGCTTGCTCCCCACCTTGCGCCGGATTTTCCATCCGTCCAACCAGGGAAACTAATGCACCCGTACCATGATTTCTGGATGCTTAGTATGGCGACGGAGAAGCGGTCGGGGCGCAAATTTTTCAATCGACTCGCACACCTTAATTGGGATGAGCCGGGGGTTTGCGATATATACCAATCTGAGCCAATGCGCTATCTCGGGGGTGAACCGGTCTTTATCGAAAATCCGGGCGATGAGTGCAGTGGGGCAATTATTTGTCAGGTTTTTGATGCGGAACATAGGGCGAGCGCATTTGCTATCTTCGATGCGTTCGATGTCGCAAAGGGCCCCCTGGCGCTGCTCCATCTGCGCGAGCCTATACACCTCGGCTTTCACGCCTCCTTTAGACCCCGACCGAGAGCGGGAAAGCGAAATGATTAATATTTAGATCGAGCAGCGCAAGCAATATTTTAAATTCAATTCATGCCGCTCATCCGGAGATTGACCTGGCCTCCTAAAATCGGTCCAGGCGATGCATTAGGACAAGCAATTCCAACCATCGGAAAAGGCGCTGAGAGGTGGGTTCGCCCCAGACCCAGAGGTAGTGCGTTAAGACTACGCGCTCCCTTTGTCCGGCGTTACTCGCCCCGGTGTCCGACGAAGCCGCGGGGGTTTTCGAAAGCATCGATCCACAGATGGCACCACGTCTCGTAATCCCTCAACTCGGCGTGCGGATTGCGGCGCGAGCGCGCGACAAAGTCGGGGTGGCCGCTACGGCCGGTGGGTTGTCCGGTGGGCTGGTAGCGCAGGTCCAAAGACCAGCGGCACTGGGCGGATAGGTTCGGGGTTGAGCGGTGGGGGGTAAAGCGGCTCATCAGTACCACGTCGCCCCGCTCGCACTCCAGGGGTAGCGGCTCGGCAGCGGGCATTTCCTCGGGGACGATGGTAGTGCCGCCGGCCGCTTGATGCCGGAGATAACCGGTTTCGACGATCTTGGGCAGAACTTCCATACAGCCGGATTCGACCGTGGCCGAGGCCAGGGGCAGCCAGCAGGTGACGATATCGGAGTTTTCGGCTGCGGCCATCATGACGCCGGCATCCTGGTGCCAGGGGGCATTGTGGAAGGAGGGGCCCTCGCGCTGCTCGTAGGCCTGCGGCGGCTTGGCGCGCAGATGCTGTATGGGATTGCAGGTCAGTTCGGGACCCAGGAGCGATTCGATCAGGTCGAGCAGGTTGTCGTTGCGTAAGAATTCGAAGATGGCCCGTCCCCGATAGTGCATGATGTCCATCCTCTGGCCGATTTCGGGACATTGATTGAAGAGCAGACCGTAGCGCGTGGCGAAGGGGGCATCCTGGTACAAGCTTGAAATTTTACCTTCCTGGTGGAGGGTCCGGGCGCGCCGGTCGATCCACTCTGAGAGCTCGTCGATCAGGGGTTGCTGGTCGTCGTGGGTAAGCGCACCGCGAGCGATGATAACGCCTTGGGTGCGGAATTCGTCGAGCTGATCGGCACTGAGTTGCATTGCGGTTTCTTCCCGGTTTTAGTACTCGAGTAAAATTGAGGCCGATAAAAAATCTAAATACGGAAACTGAGTAACGCCATATTTTCCCTAGTGGATGAAAACGGGCAGCGGTTGTTCAGCAGCGGCGCCGGGGGCTTAAAGGCCGGAGAAACGAGCTCTTTGAATCTCGGTGACTGGTGTGGCCGCCGCGCTATAAGTCTATATCTTTAATGTGCTTATAAAGGGGTATGATCCATGGCGATTGTAAACGAGGAGGGCCGTGCCCGCTTTGTTGCAGATGGCTACCTGATCGTGCGCGGCCTGCTCGATCCCGAGCGCGACCTCGCACCGCTCCGTCTGGAGTACGAGTCACTGCTGGACGCGGTAGCGCACCGGCTCCATGGCGCCGGTGCCATCGCCTCCACCTATGTGGATATGCCCTTCGGCCGGCGTTTCTGTGCCCTGGCCAGGGAAATGGGCGGGAAGCTTCACAAACACCTGGATATCTGTCTGCCGCAGAAGGGAATCACAGCCGATACACCGGTTCACTGCGGTCCGGGCGTCTTTGGACTTCTCACCAACTCGCGGCTGCTCGCGGCGGTAGAGGTGTTCGTCGGCCCGGAAATCTACTCCAATCCGACCCAGCACGTACGCATCAAGCCGCCGGAAGACCATCTCGGGCAGGACGGGCCGGTCGTCGGTGAGATGGCCCAGACCGTCTGGCACCAGGACCTGGCTACGATAATGCCCGAAGCCGACAACAGCCGGATCCTGACCGTTTGGATCGCGGTCAGCGAAGCCACGCGGGAGAACGGCTGTCTGCTGGTCGCACCGGGCAGCCACAAGCGCGGCCTGGTCAAGCACTGTCGCGATCCGCGATCGAGCTACAGCCGCCAGGCGATACCCGATCGGCTGGTCGGTGACCGGCGCGTCGCGCTGGAAATGGATCCCGGCGACGTGCTGTTCATGGACAAGCTGACGATGCACGCTTCGCTGCCCAACTTGAGCGAGGACATTCGCTGGAGTGTGGATCTGCGCTACCAGCCCGGGGGCGAGCCCACCGGCAGGCCCTGGTTCCCGGGCTTCGTCGCTCGCAGCCGCTCCGCACCGGAGAGCGTAATGGCCAATGCCGCGGCCTGGGCGGCGCTCTGGCACCGGGCGCGCGAGCGCCTGGCGGCAGCCGCCCCTGCGTCGTTTCAGCGCTGGCCGGAGGGGGCTTCGACAGCGCCTTGAAGAGGGGGTGCATGTGCCTGGTGGTGCAGAAGCGGGTCCCACCGCGGCGTCTCTAAATACTGGTGCCCCCCGGCGCAAAGGCGCGGGCGATGCGCCACACGCCGCGGGCGTTGGGAGTGGTGCCGTCGCAGGCCTCGTAGACCATCCCGAATTTTCTCTCGCCCGCTGCTGTGGGCAATTCGAAGGTGCACATTTCCGAGGCCTTGACTGCATCGGGCCCCTCTCCATCGGGGACGACGGCGGCTCCGTCAAGCCGCCAGGCGAGTCCGTCTGGCGAGGTCGCCGAGACGATTTGCTGGCCGCCGCCCTCCGTGACCACCCTTTGCGAAACTTGGGATGAGTAGTACATGCGATAGCCGCCTTCGGGCAGGCCCACAATTTCCGGTGCAAAGGCGGTGGGGTCCTCGGGTAATCGTGGTCCTTCGACGGTGAAGTTCATTCCACCGTCGGTCGAGATGGCGCTAAGGAGGCCGACATCGCGCTGGGTCACGTACAATCTAACCAGGCCGTCGCCGGTAAAAATTATGCGCGGTGCCATTACGTTGCCGCCCCCGATGCGCAGGCGGTCGCCTTCTTCGAGGTGCCAGACAAGACCGCCATCCTCGGATATGGCGCTGCGAATCGAATTCTCTGTCAACTGCGTACCGGGGCAGCTTTCGAAGTACATGCGCATGCGATGCGCCGCGTCCGGCACCGGTACCACCTCGGAGGAAACGACGCGGAACGGACCGGCACCTCCCTGTTCTGCAGTGAGCCGCACGCCGGGTTCGGGCATCCAACTGAGGCCGTTGGTCGAAAGGGCGCTGAGGATGCGGGTGGTGGCGTTTTCGTAATCATTGGCACCAGCCGGATGACCTGTTCGCGGCAGGATCTGCGTGTAGTACATGCGGTAGCTGTGATTGGGGAGTCGCAGTACGCGCGGGCTTACTGCACCGCAGATGCCGCTGCGCGCGCCATCCCGGGGCCAGCGAGTATCGGGAGCGGGAGGGGGCATGGCATGGGCGTCCGGCACCGCTTCGATGGCGACGTTTCCGCTCCTCGTCCACGTGGTGCCGGGGTCTTGTGTTGCGCTGTGCAGCGCGGGCGAAGCGGTAGCCGATCGCGTCAGGTCTAGCATCTATTCATCTCCGAAGATTCAGGTGAAGGTGATGGGGAAATTTTTGGCCCCTTCTAGGGCGTTCGCCAAATTGTCGCAGCGATGGTGCAGGCAAAGGGAGGGCCCCTCAGGTTTACCGGCGCGTTGCGCCTCGTCGCGGTCTTGGTCGCGGCGTATAGAAGGTGATGGGGGCGGTCGTCGACGCTCGGCCTTCCACTGCTTCCCGCCCATCGCTACTATTTGTCCCGACTGCTTCGAGGTGAACCCCCTCGTCGCCCGGAGTCCCGGGGAGGAATCGCCTCGGCCCCGTCGCTACCTGGTGGCGGCAATCATGTCCTGCAGGTATTCGGTCACTGTCCGCAGGGTGATTTCCACCAGTTTCTCTCCCTTCTCCACCGTTCCCTCCAGAGGCTGCTTCTGCTCCTGGTCGTGCATGGCGTCGTGGCGCACGCTTTCTGGAAACATGTAGAGTGCCATGGAGGTCTCGTACTCCGTCGCGTGACCCGGCACTCCGGTGGTTGCCACTGCCTCGGCCTCCTCCCGGCTCAGCTCCCAGTACGACTGGAAGTCCACGTTCACGCCCGGGTGCATGTGCTCGAAGTACATATTCCACTGCGGCATGATGCCCTCCACCGGCCGCTGGTTGCCACCATGACCATTGAGCACCAGTACGTTGGTGCAGCCGTTGCGGGCCATGCTCTCGACAGCGTCGAAAAGCACCGCCAGCCACGAGCCCGGCTTGGCCGACATCGAGCCTTTGTGGATCATGTGGTGTTCGGAGATGCCGATGTGCATCGCCGGCGCCACGACCACATCGGGATAGAGTCGTTGCGCCACCTGCTCGGCGATCCAGATGATGCTGCGGGTGTCGTGTCCCATCTCGATGTGTTCGAGGTGCTGCTCTATGGCGCCGGTGGGGATGATGCAGGCGGAGAAGTGGCCGGCCTCCCTCGCCTGGCGGAATTCTCGCCGCGTCATTTCACCGATGTGAACGGTTCCTTTCCTGTCGCTCATGCCTCTCGCCTTTCTAGATAGTAAAACGGGAAAAAAAGTCTTGGTAATAATATAAAAAATGTATTTGGGAGGTGAAATTAACGCAGGGATAAAATTTGATAAAGAGGGCATGCTCCCTCGTCCAGGGCCGCACCGCATCCCGCACAACGAGACCTACTGGACCGACTGCCCAAGGCGGGATAACCCCTGTATCAACAATGTCTACTGGAGCCGCATCTGGCTCCTGGTGATGAACTAGCAACGCAGCGCAAGGTAGAAGGCGCTGACGCGATTATCGAGTTGTGGCAGGGATGGGCTGCCGCCCAACCCGATTCTCATGGGACTTTCGAAAAGGTCCACGTTATTGAGGGCGGAGTAATTTTTGAACTAACGTGGCGCGGTACTATGACGGGAGTGCTGCAATCACCAGACGGCGAAATTCCCCCTACGGGCAAGAGCATGGAAATCAGAGCCTGCCAGATTACCGAATTGGAAGGCGATAAGGCCAAGGCCATTCGCCATTACTTCGATCTGGCGACGATGATGCAGCAATTGGGCCTGGCCTAGATACTGTGGCATTAGAGCACGTCCGCAGCGCCTCGTTCCCAAGCCGCCGCCAAGTGGCGACCCGTGCCCTTAGCATCTGCTGCTGCCCAAAAGAGCCGATTACAACCCGGTTTCTAAGTATAACCTCCAATGCCTAAGAGCATTTTTTCTTCGAAATCGGCTTCCTCGAGGAATGTCTGGGTCAGTCCATCTTCTGGCTGGGGGCCGCCATGAGGTGATTTTCGGAGCCAGGTGGGTGTGTAGCTCAGGATTAGCATCCGGCGCTTCTGGCTCACAGTGGGTAGGGCTCTGTGCCAGAGGTTGCCGTGTATCAGCACTGCACTGCCAGCTTTGACGCGCAGCTCAACTTCGCCTTCAATTGGCTCGTAGGTTTCGCTGTCCGTGCCCTTGCGCGGGGCTTCGCGATCGAGCCAGTTGTGGGAGCCGGGCATGAGGGTCACGGCCCCCGTCTTTTCATTGAGATCGTCTAGATATATCAGGGTATCAATGCAGTGAGGCCGCGAAAACCAGGGGGGAAGTGGGTTGGAGATGACTCTGAGGTGCTGGTGCCAGGTGGTTTGGTGCAATCTTCCGTTGCCTGGATAGCTGATGCGGGCGCTCAGTCCGCGCAGTCTTATAAGGGGTCCCATCATAGCTCTGGCGATGGAGAGCGTGGGCTCGAATTTCAGCAGGCTGAGAAAAACTTCGTCCTTATCCATCAGATAGCGGGGGATGAATCCCCAGGACTTTTTGCCCTCCATGGCGCGATCCCGTTTTTCGGCTTCGCGCTCTTCCAGGCGCTCGAGTGCATCTCGTAGAGCGCTCAGCGCTTTGCCTGCAAAAAGATTTTCGCGGATGAGATAGCCCCGTTTTTCGAAAGCTTGCAATTCTTCGACTGTCGCATGAACTTCGAAATCCCAGATGCGTCCGGTTTCTGCTTCATTATGGCTGTTGAGCACTTCATATTGAATGCGGTGTGTTCCCATAATAGGTCTCCGAGGTTAGGTTGCCACCCACTTTGAAGTTTCCAGCATTGCCACGCCCTGCGGATAGATCTGGATGGGCGCGGGTGTTGCGAGGTTAAAGATCTTTTATAATTATTGCCGTGTCGCCTGTCAACGGGCTTGCTCTTGGCAGTGGCACTGCAGACCGCGCAGGGCAGACTTACGCGCACCTCGGCTAATACGGGCAGGGCACCGGGGCGGCGCAGCCTCAGCGGGCAAGTTGGCCGGATAGACCTTCGCCCGTTTGCCCGGGGGGCGAGGAGATTTAAGGTAGATCCGCGCGGCAGGGTCGAAGGTCTGGACGCGGCGCTCATCCGGCCGGGCGCGAAGCATGAGCGGGCGATCGAACCACAAGCCTGATTGAAGTCGCTCGCACGCCTTGCAGGACGCGTTTTCATGAAGCCGAAAAGGGACCTGCAGCCCGGTGCAGCTGGATTGCGCTAGCGGCAATGGTGCCATGGGCCGCAAAGAGCGCCACGTTTTTTGACCGGCCGACCTGAAAGCCCTTTTTTAGTTCCCGCACACCGCGACGAGGATATTCTATGGGCAGCCCCAATCTGCTCTACATATTCACCGACCAGCAGCGCGCCGACACCATGCGCTGCTATGGCAACGACCGGATCGAAACGCCGGCACTGAACGCTTTGGCCGCTGAGAGTTTCGTCTTCGAGCGGGCCTATGTGAGCCAGCCGGTGTGCAGCCCGGCTCGGGCGACGATGCTGACCGGGTGCTGGCCGCATAGTGCGGGCGTGCCTTCGTGCAATGTGCCGCTGGATGCTTCGGTGCCTACTTTCGCCGAATTACTGCCGGACAATTATCGCACGGCTTTTATGGGCAAGTGGCATCTGGGGGACGAAATTTTTCCGCAGCATGGTTTCGAGACCTGGGTAGGTACCGAAGATTCGTACCGGCACTCGTATTCGCGTCCCGAGAGACTCGAGGTCTTGAGTCCCTATCACCACTTTCTGGTCGAGAAGGGCTTCGCGCCCGATAGGGAGAACCAGGGGCAGCGGATTTTCTCGCGCCATTTCGAGGCGTCGCTGGACGAGGAATTTACCAAGGCCGCCTATCTGGGGGACCAGGCCGCGGCGTATATCCGTCAAAGCGGCGATGATCCCTTCGCGCTCTGCGTGAGCTATCTGGAGCCGCATCCACCGCACACCGGGCCGCTGGACGATTATTACGACCCACAGCGCCTGCCGCTCGGGCCGGGTTTTATGCGCCGACCGCCCGGGGATGCGCCGCTGATCGTGCGGCTGATGGCGGCCTTTTACATGGCGTCGGAAAACTACGGGTTGGATTTGCAGACCGAGTCGGGGTGGCGCGCGTTGATGGCGCGTTATTGGGGCAATGTGAGTCTGGTCGATCGGTCGGTGGCAAAGATTCTCAAGGCGTTAGAGGAAAGCGGCAAGGCCGATGATACGATCGTCGTTTTCACCTCCGACCACGGCGAGCAGATGGGTGACCACGGGATTCTGGGCAAGACGCTGATGTACGAGGAGTCGGTGCGGGTGCCGCTGCTGATTCGCGCGCCGATGCTCGGACGGCGAGCGCGGCGGATCGGCGGCAATTTCAGTCATATCGATCTGGTGCCGACGCTGTTGGCGCTGATGGGTTTGGAAGCGGCCGGCGGGATGCAGGGACGCAACCGGTTGCCGCTATTGCGCGGCGAGGAGAGTCTGGATCAGAGCGATGTCTTCGTCGAGTGGAACGGCGCCGATGGCCATCCCCCGGCCTCGATCGGCGAAGCCGAGCCCAATCGCAGCATGGTGCATCCGCTGCGCACCATAATTTCGGCCGAGCGCTGGAAGCTCAATCTCTATGGCGCAGGCCAGGGCGAGCTCTACGATCTCAACGCCGATCCGCACGAGTTGGAGAATCTATATCATCGACCCGGGCAAAGGGGACGGATTCGCGAGCTGGCGGCGCGGATTCAGGACTGGCAGGAGCGGAGCGGAGATGAGGTGATGCTGCCTGCGGTCTAAGGGTTTTGTGGCGGCGGCAGCGTCAGTGAGGCTTTGGGCCGGCCCTGCCTGAATAAGAGGTCGGCAAAGGCCGCTAGGCGGGGCAGATGCGCGGCTGTAATTGGCGTATTACGGCATTGCCCTCAGTTCGGACGCCTTGCCTAGACCGATTGCGTGCGCGGGCCGTAGAATTTTAAGATGAATTCCCTCTTTTGCAACAGTTTTTTTATCGTGTTACTCTTCTTTAGGTATACTATGGCCCTTCGATATCTCACCCCTAAATTTGTAAACTGCAAAGCTAATATCATCTTCTTGTTCGCGCCCATTCGCCCATTCGTTTCCGGCTTCAGCCAATAGTTCGCAGATGCGGGCGGCGCTATTGTGGGCGATGTTTCGAAAAATCGACATAGACCGCGGATAACCATATTCGTTATTTTCCGGATTCAACCGTTCGGGAAGTCCGTCAGTCATGAGTAAAACAGTATCTCCCGCGTATAACTCCAGATCGCGAACATAATACTTGCCGACAGTTTTAAGGCCCAAAGGCAAACCTTCAACAAGTATTTCTTGGACCTCCTTGGTCCGGCTTCGATAGAGGAGCATTGGCGGAATTCCGGCAGAGGCATACGATAACTTGTTACCTTGAATCTTTATCATCGCCAACGCCATACCATTCCGGCCAAGGCTCATATTTCTCAATTTGTCGGACATCTGTGAAAGCGCTTCTACGACACTTTCGTTGGGTGACAAAGTCTGGAATAACCCCTTCGTTACCGCCACGATCGTACCTGCTTCCATCCCATGACCCGTAGCGTCTCCGAGGGCCAAGGTGAGGGTTGACTCCTCGGACAAAAAATAATCGTAATAATCGCCTCCTACTTCGGTTGCTGGTCGCGTGTACAATCCGACCTCGGCGTCTTGAAGAATGGGCGGCTGGTCGGGCAACATGCCAAGTTGGAGATTTTTTGCCTGCTCCAATTCCTGTTCCATACGCAAACGGATATCGCGTTCTCTTTCAAAATCCGACATGGCCAGCAATACGACCTTCCCATCGTTATTAATCCTCCCATCAATTTCCGTTATCGTATCTGCGGGCAGGCCAATCGTCTTGGCTGCATCGACTATCGCTGATGCCGTCGGTCCCTCGTATATGCAATAAGATCTCTTCGCATCGACACTTAGAAAGGAATAGATCCACTGCAAATCATACTTTTCGTTCATCAACTTCAGTTCATTGAGCTCTTCTTGGGAACCTTCTTCGACTGGCTCGGGAAAATTTCGTTCAATCAAGTACAAGGGCATAAGTATGCACTCTCTTTCTTTAACACTCCCATGTGTTACCTAGCGCTGGACGGCCTGGTTAAAACTATAGGCGGCACAGTACCTGTACTTTTAAAGCCGATAAATCAATGGCCCAAACTCCTACTGAGCGTAAGAGGCAAATGGATATACTTATTGCTGCGGAGCGACCTCTTTCCACAGGTTCAGAAAAATTGGTTGCACACAGGAATACTGTGCTCGATGCAAAAGACAGGGCTATGTACTGGAGAAAAACCTCCTGGCAGAGGTTTTATTTGCAGACCGTATACCTTTATTAGGGATCTCGCGATCGACAGGCTTGCCTTCAGAAGAGGGATTTTCGGCCTGTGGGACTACGAGAAATAGGCCTGGAATCGGAACGTTTTCTTTTGTGAGATTTGGCCGATGCAATCTATTTCTGAACAATGGTTTACAGAGTCGCCAGCTCAAAATTTGTCGTTTTCAAGTACGGATACGGCGATGCGTACGGGAACTATAACTAAACCAAGGGTCTGACGCAAGGGCCATTCTGACTCGAACCGAATAAAGTCGGCTACTGCTCCAGCTCAATCCCCGGCGGTCGCTCTTTGAGCTGATCTGTATTCTATCCACACTGCTTGACTAGCCCTCCTAAAAAGTCTTTTATAATTCCTACACACCGTGTCCTTTTTCCTGGAGCGAGTCAATGGCGTGGCGTCTTGAAGAAAACCTATCCGCGGAAACCTATCGGCATCTCCTGGAAATCGCCGAGCCGCTCAGCTGCCCGCAGGGTGCCGTCTTGATCTCGGAGGGAGACGAAAGCAGGACTCTTTTTATCGTGGAATCGGGCTCTCTGACCGTGTCGAAACGGACCGGTTATGGCGAGCGACAACTCGCCATAATTGAGGCTGGCGACGTGGTCGGAGAAATCGCTTTTGTCGACCAGCGTCCCCGGTCGGCGACGGTCGCGATCCGCGAAGATGCGCAGTTGCTCAAACTGGACCACGCCGAAGTGATGCAGGCGCTGGCAGATCACCCGGCAGTCCTGGCCGACCTGATACAGACTCTCGCGGTTCGAATAACGCTGCGTTTCCGCGGCCAGCTTAGCGAAGAAGATATCCAGTCCGAACTTTCAAAGGTGTCTTCGATATCAGATGCTCCCGCAGGGATAAAACAGACTGGCGAGTCCTATCTGGACGACCTTGTCGAAGAAGCTCTTTCCCATCCGGCCGTTTGTCATCCTTACCTGGCCGACCTGGCTGAGGGCAACGTGCCCGACTTAGGCTGGGCGCTGCGCGACTTTGCCGTCCAGTATCCCGGTTACTGTGCCCATTTTCCCCGCTATCTGACCATGGTGATCTCCAAGCTGGAGTCGCCCGGCCACCGCATGACCTTGATGCAAAACCTGGTCGAGGAAAGCAGCATGCTCGATGAAGAAGAACTTGCAGTGCTGGTCGAGCATGGAATTGAGCCCGACTGGGTCCAGGGAATCCCGCATCCCAAAATGCTCAAGGCGCTCGGACTGCGAGCTGTTTTCTGGGAGTGGATGCACCAGCGCGCTCAACAGGGAGAGGTGGCCTTATGAATGAAACAAACGCGGAACTCTATAACCGGGCTGCGTCGAACTGGCGGCGGACCGAACCGATTCTGCTCTCCGATTTTACGGCTCGTCCTTTTGTGTTGTCCTGGTGTGAGCCGGTCGAGGGGCAACACGTGCTGGACCTGGGTTGCGGCGAAGGATATATCGCCCGGCAATTGAAGAACCGCGGCGCAGCTCGCGTCGAAGGGATCGATATCTCCCAGGAGATGATTGCCGGCGCAATTGCGACCGAAGGGGCAGAGCCACTGGGTATTCACTATCAGGTCGGTGATGCTTCCCAGCCCACGGGATTCGATGACCAAGCGTTCGATCTCGTTATTGCGGTCTTTCTATTCAACTATGTGGATCGCGAACAGATGACGTCGATTATGAAAGAGGTGTTTCGGGTCTTGCGAAGTGGGGGGCGTTTTATTTTTGCCGTCCCGCATCCCTGCTTCCCCTTCCTGCACGGGGAGCAGCAACCGTTCTATTTTCAACGCGATGGTGCCGGCTATTTTTCTGGCCGTGGCGAACTTTTCGAAGGGCGAATGTGGCGCCGTGACGGAACCCATGTCCCGGTTCGATGCGTGCACAAGACTGTGGACGACTATTTCAATGCGCTGGCAACGGCGGGATTTACCGCTCTTCCGGCGCTGCGGGAACTCTACCCGCAGCCGGAACATCTGGAGCTGGACCCCGACTTCTTTGCCTCGTTGCGGGACAAGCCCCTGCACCTGGCGGTCAACATAGGGAAGTGATCGACGTTGATTGCACTCAAACAACATGAGGTCGCCTCTGCCATACCTGAGGCCGAGGACGGCCCCCTTTACTAATTTGACGCGATTGCGTCGAGATTTTTAGCGAGAGGAATACCGTTATGGGCAGCGAGGGCAACATCTACCGCTCAATTGGCGTCGAACCGATCATCAACTGCCGGGGCACCTTTACTATCATCGGCGGCTCGGTCGAACGCCCCGAGGTCCTGGAGGCGATGGAAGCGGCCTCTGGGTATTTCGTCCAGTACGACGAACTCGCCGAAGGGGTCGGCAGGAGACTGGCCGAGCTTACCGGTGCCGAATGGGGCCTGGTCGCCGCCGGCTGCGCTGCCGGCATCAAGCACATCACCGCCGCCTGTGTGACCGGGGGCAATCCCGAGAAGCTGATCCGCATCCCCGACCTGACCGGTTTGGACAAGACCCAGGTCATCGCACCCCGCTACTCGCGCAATGCCTACGACCATGCCGTGCGCAATATCGGCGTCGAAATGATTACGGTCGAGACGCCCGAAGAACTCGAAGGCGCTATCAACCCCAAGACCGCAATGATCTACCTGGTCACCGGCCCGGCCTCCGATCCGGGCCAGCCACTGTCGCTGGAGGTCATTGCCCGGATTGCCGAACCGCAGGGCATTCCCGTACTCGCCGATGCCGCCGCCGAAAACTTCGTCATCCCCAACATCCACCTCCAGCAGGGGGCCAATGCCGTCGCCTACAGCGGCGGCAAAGCGCTGTGCGGCCCCCAGTGTGCCGGGCTGGTCCTTGGCGACAAGGCACTGCTCAAAGCCGCCTGGCAGGCCTCTTCGCCACACCACGGCCCGGGCCGCGACAACAAGATCGGCAAGGAGGAGATCATGGGTATGCTGGCGGCGGTCGAGGCCTGGACCAGGCGCGACCACGAGGCCGAATGGCAGGCCTGGCTCGACATTCTGGCTTTCATCGCCGCCCGGGCCGAGCAAGTAGAGGGTGTGACGACGGCTGTCAATGAGCGCACCGGGCTTTCCAATCGCGCTCCCGTGCTGGCGATCGTCTGGGACCCCGAGGTCCTGCACATCACCGGCGAGGAGGTCGCCGAGGACTTCGCCCGCAACGCGCCGCGCATCGCCGTCGGCAGCGGCGACGGCGATGGCAAAGCCGCGATCAACATCACCCCGAGCCAGATGCAGCCGGGCGATGCCGAGGTCGTAGCCGAGCGCATCCACGCCATCCTCGCCGCCGAGCGCACCCCGCGCGCGACCGGGCTGGCGGCGCCCGGAGCCGATCTCAGCGGCTACTGGGACCTCGATATCCGGTTCTTCAATGGCGCCAGCCGCCACCAGCTTTACATCGAACAGCGGGGCAACTGGATCGGCGGTGTCCACGTCAGCGATTTCTCGACCCAGGCCCTCGAGGGCCTGGTCGAGGGCAATCATATCAAGCTCAAGAGCACCATGAGCCGGCCGGGTAATGCAATTCCCTTTATGTTTTCGGGCAAGGTCTCGGACGGTGTTTTAGCCGGCGCGATCCACCTCGGCGAATACCTGAAGGCCGAATTCACCGCCGCGCGGGCGGAGCATCCGCCGCAGCGGCGGCCCATCGCGATCCCCAGCGGACCGCCGCTGGCTACATGAGCTGAGCGAGTGCGGCGGAAAATTGTG
>MDTE01158487.1_pt1 | contig 18772 bp, 24 predicted proteins | sample 811231 | NCBI WGS metagenome assembly MDTE01 (sample SAMN05326651, study PRJNA326480) | marine metagenome | isolation source: seawater | place: Indian Ocean: Red Sea | collected 2010 | reverse complement strand
TTGGAAGAGCGTCTGGCTAGTCAAGGTCGGTTAGGTGTTCGTACAGCAATGTTTGGCGGCACACCAGAGCAATTGGCTTTAGCTAAGGCACAAGAGTCTGCACAAAACCAAGCAGCTTTGGCGGCTATCCAGCAAGCTCAAGCAGAGCAACAACAACAGGCTGCGATTGGTTCCCAGTTTACAGGGTTAGGTTCCGGTCTTCTGTCACAACAGCAGGCACTTGAGGCTGCTCAGCAACAGATGGGCTTGGCTGCGCTTCAGGGTGCTTATATACCGCAAGCGGCTATGTTGTCAGCGTTCTCACCTGCACTCAACGTAGCGTCTCTGGCAGACGTAGCACGTAGACAGCAAGGCGAACTTGGTCTAGAAGCACAGATGGCAAACATCTCTGGCACTGTTGGTCAAAGAGCCGCGCTTGCTAACTTGTACGGCGGTATCTATGGTGGTCTTGGCTCTGGGATAGGTGGTTTGTTAGGCGGCAGTGGTGGCCTCCTCGATATACTTTTTGGTGATTAAGGATAAATAAGATGGCTATTGATATAGGTGGAATGCTGGCTAGATCAGGAACAACTTCTGGTCAACTTATAGGCGGTGGTCTTGCTAATTTAGGTGCTGGGATAGGCGCTGGGTTAGGCGGTATGTTGACTAGGCGTCGAGAACGTCAATTAAAAGAAGAAGAAACAAAGCAGGCTCAAGCACAGGCCTTAACAACTTATAATCAAATGGCTGTTAAAGCAGGATTAACTCCGGAAGAAGCGTCAATAGGTGTTCGTGGTTTAATTTCTGGTCAATACAAAAATCCTACTCAGGCGTTAAGAGATACAGTAGAAACAAAAAAACTGTTATCAAGCCAAGACAGACGTAACTACATTGCACAGCAATTAGAAGGATTAGGTTTAAAAGAGGTTGCTAGTGATGTTAAATCGGGAGTGTACACAGACGCTCAGTTAGGGTCTATTATTTCTAACGCCAGACAAGCTCAATCAGCAGCAGACCAAGGACAAGAAGGTTTAGAGGCGTACGTTTCTGCGTCTAATTTAACCGATACTGCTTTTGGAAAAGCTGTAATGGCAGGGAATTTAAAAAATATTCCGTCTAATTTAGTAGGAAAGTTAGCTACAGAGGCGTTGCAAGATCAAGAAACTCAAGATTTAATTAAAAATTTAAAAAATCTAGGCACAGACGCAGGGACTGAAGCGGCTAATCTTTTAGAATTAGGTGTTATTACGCCAACAGGTGCTAAAAAAATAATAGAGCAGTCTCGTGAACCAACAAAAATATCAACAGCAAACATGAAACAGTACTACGTAGAAGGCGTTGATAAACCCGTTTGGGGCGGAGATATAACTGTAGGAAACGTCGAGCGTAGAGCTTACAGAGACCCTAACGATCCTAATAAAATTATTGATCTTCCGGCTACCGCCAGAGAATTGAAAGACCCAGAAACTGGAAAGGAATCTAGAATACGCGACCTAGATCTAAAGATAGCTTCTATACAGTTAATAGACAATCCGCTGTACGCAGAATTAAATGAAGTAGACAGAACCAAAGCGCAGCTTGCTTTTGCATCTAAGTACAACACGTTACTAAACCAAGAGAAAACAAACGAAGAGGCTTTAGCTGAAGCTAAAAGCTACGCACTAAGTAAGATTAGTCAAATTACCGAGACGGGTTGGTTTTTTGATTCGGTAGTTACAAAATTTCAAGAAATGCCAGAGTTTGCTACAGAGGAAGAAGCAGAAGCTGCTGGACTAAAAAAAGGAACTGTAGTGCTTATTAACGGACGAAAAGCTGAGATTCAATAATGGCTATCAAGTATTTAGATGAAGAACAGCCAGCAGAAGAAAAAGCTGTTGGTACTTCAATTCGTTATCTAGACGAAGAGCCTAAAGCAGAAGAATCTAAAGAAGACATTGGCTGGTGGGACGAATTTAAGTTAGCTTACGACACCACGTACACTGACGCTCAAGACTGGGCTTTGGCGCTAGAAGCTGCTGCGCCTATGGGAAACATAGACTTTGAAGACGGATTACCTGTGTACCGTTCCCCTGAAGAACTGTACGGGGCTGGCTTTAAAGACATGGATTACGATGAGCGGAAAGAGTACTTAGTAAACCGACGAGAATTTTTAGGTAAGTTAGATAACATCGATACTATTACATACCAAGAAGATGCTGGTAAAAGAGCTAGTGCAGCAATACTAGGCACACTTACAGGCGCTTTAGCTACCCCTACTACTGCTGTGCCTTTTGGTAAAACACGAAAAGCACAGAGAATTATAGGCGGTACTATTGGAGCTGAGACTGCTGCGGGCAAACAACTGGTAGAAGGCGAGTTTGATCCCGTAGAGTTCGGACTAATGACAGGTTTTGGTGTAGTAGCTCCTGAAGCTACAGAAGCTGTTGTAAAAGGCATCGGTACGGTGGGTCGAAAAGGTGTCGAAACTATACAAGAGATAGAAGATAAAACAAGAGCCACCGCTGCCAGACTAATTGGTAAGCAGGCTACGCCCCGGTCACAGAAGAAAGCCGACAAGTTAGTTGACAAGCTAGAACAGGAGTACGCAAAAGGTGTAGTCGAAGGTCTAGATGAAAAAACTATCGTAGCTAGAGCTAACGAAAAACTAGGCATGACCACCGATGATCTAGACGGTGTGCTGGTACACGCTAGCAGACAGCCTGTAATTCCTAACGCAGAGGCTGCGGTTAAAATCGTGGCGGCACGAGAAAACCCGCTTGCATCCACAACAACGATAGGTAAGGCTTACGATGCTGTAGCCGCGCCTATCAGTACTGTAATTAAAAACATTGATAAACAGACCTTTGCTCGTTTACGTAAATACGAGAAAGACCTACACGTCAACACATCAGAAATGATGAACCAGCTTGGTAAGTTTATCACTGGTGCTGCGAAAGCAAACAAAAGCAACCCGCTAGAATTTAAAAGTTTTCAACGAGCGTTATTTAACGGGAAGATAGACGAAGCTAAAACTATTGCTAGCGAAAGCAAGTCTACAGAAATTCGTGACTTGTTGCCTGAGATAGAAAACGTACGTAACACTCTCAATACTTTGTACAGTAATTTAAAAGATGCTGGCGTTAAGATTGAGTACAGAGAAAACTACTTTCCTCGTATTGTTAAAGACTACGACGGTTTAATGAATGCTTTGGGTTCAGTACGAAAAGCCGAAATAGAGCAGGTACTGAGTAACTACGCAAAGTCAAAGAAAGTCGAAAGCTGGAAAGAACTAGACGACCCTGAAATTAGTCAAGTTATAGGTCAGTACCTCCAGAGACGCCGGGGTGTTGGCGGTAAACCTTCTATAGCTAGAGAAAGAAAAATAGAAGAACTGGATGATGTTATTGACCAGTATTACTACAGCGCGCCTGAGTCTTTACAGATGTACGTTACTAGAGCAGTACGTGAAGCTGAAAAGCGTAAGTTTTTTGGCAACGCTGCAGTAACTAAGGAAGGCACAACCGTTGTAGATACAGACGCAAGCATTGCTAACTACATTGCTAACGCAGCTAAACGTGGCATGGATACAGATCAGTTAGATACTCTAACGGCCATGTTGAAGGCTCGCTTTGAGCTTGGAGAACAAGCATCTAGTAAGTTTGTGTCGGGTTTGAAAAACTTTCAATACGCATCTTTACTAGGTCAGTTTGAATCAGCATTAACTCAGTTGGGTGACGTAGGTGCGTCTATCTATCTTAACGGTCTAATTAATACTATAAAAAGTTTAGTAGGTAAAAAGACTGTATCTGTAGAAGATATGGGATTGATTAACAAAGTTGCTGCTGAAATGTCTAGCATTAACGGTACAGGTAACGCTCTTGAGTTTGTGTTTAAATGGTCAGGGTTTAACCAGATTGATAAGCTAGGTAAAGAAACTTTGATGAACTCTTCTCTACAGAAGTGGTCCAAAATAGCTAAGAAAAATCCAGAGGCTGCTGCTAAGCGCTTTAAAGATACACACGGTGATGATGTATCTGCGTTGATTGACGATCTGGCTAACGACAGAATGACAGACAACGTAAAGCTAATGTTGTGGAACGAACTGTCTGATGTACAACCTATCTCTCTTTCTGAGATGCCTCAAAAATACCTTGAGATGCCGAACGGTAGAATTTTTTACGCGCTAAAGACATTTACCCTTAAACAGTTTGACTTGATTCGTAGGGATATGTACGAAGAGTTACGCTCTGGCTATAAAAACAAAAACCCCAAACAAATAGCGAACGCTACAACAAACTTACTCCGGTACGCTACTGCAATGGGACTCTCAGGTGCCACAGTACAGCAAACAAAAGACATCTTGACTAAAGGCGAACTAGACCCGGAAAGTTTCCCAGATGACGTATTCGAAAGTCTTATGACTATTGCGATGTTCAGTAAGTACTCTAGAGAAAGGTACTTTGAACAAGGCAACGTAGGTACGTTTGTTGCATCACAGGTTGTAACTGTACCTGCTGCTGAGTTAATAGATAAGTCTGTCAAAGGTGTTATGGCAATGACTGAGGAAGATGCTAAAGGTGAGAAAGCTGTAGCAACCGCAGTCAAGAACATTCCTATCCTCGGGAAGCAAGCGTACTACTGGCTATTTGGCGGCGCTGAGCGTAAACTAGAGTACGAGGCAAAACAGAAAGTAAAAGAACGAAACGAAGAACTCAGAAAAGCAGGGATAAATATATAAAAGACAAAGACCACACAGTATCGTACACATCTATTGACTATCACTCTATGTGTGAAAAGTCAAAGTCTCGAATCAAGAATATGCAGAAAGAGGGGATACCTACGCCTCACGACTCAAAAGATAAGCCAGAGGACGTAGGCAAAATGGAAGGCTACTCCGTAGTATTCATGTCATAACTCACAGTTGTTCCCTGTGCAGGCCAGTTGCTGTGACCCTTCGGTCATATCGCTGGCCTCTTCTATATCCCACGATATTTCCTTCGGGAAATCCTTCACCATCTGGTTGTACGTCTTCTTGTCCACAGGCTCGTACGGCGCTTGCTGGTACGTGTGGTCTGAGTACGGCAAGAAGCTGATGCCTGACACCTTGTCGAACTTGTTGTACAGCCACTGTCCTACCTCCAAGAACTCCTCGTCCCTGTAGTAGCAAGTCATAGACGGCTTATGCTCGCACCACTCGTCTTGGTATATTTCCCAGAGTTCCAGCTGCTCCATAGCACCCATGTCTGAGGCTGTCACAGCGCCTTCAGGAGACGCGATAGGGAAGCTGAATACCCGCGTACTGGGGGACATCACATCGTCCTCCACAGGGACACCAGCGGCCTCTAGGACGGAGCAAAGTGGGTCACGAGCGTCTGCACGGACTCTGCGAATATATTGACTGCTGTAGCGAGGGTGAATGCCACTAGCAGAATCGACCAACTGACTAACAGTACCTGAAGGCTTAACAGCAGTAATGGCTGTAGATACGTTAATGCCCAGCCTAGAGGCCCACTGCTCATTAGTTTTAACGGCCTCCGCTCGCATGGCTCTAAGCCACTTCTTGAGTTCACTCTTGTCTCCTCGTCCTGATAGCATCGGGTGGTCCATGATGCCTGTTAGTGATACGCCCAGCAATGCCTCGTCTTCTGTGTTTACTTTCCAGACGTTTCGGAGGTATCTAAAGTCGGTGAGGGTAGCCTGTAGAGTTCCAAGGATAGTCGCAATGCGTACTTTTCGTTTGAGGTCTGCGAGAGTATCGGTTTGCCGGACAACAACCTCCGATAGATTGCAGAACTGGTAAGGCCGGAGGATGATTTCGCTACATGGATTAGTTCCAAAATCAAAGGTAGCATCTCGTCGCTCGTTTCTTGCAGCCTGTTTTTGACTAGCCACTCTAGAAAAGACGCCTCGCTCTCCAGATCGGGATTCGTACAGGCTTGTCCACTCATTTAAAAACGCCTCAAAGTCTGGCTTCTCTGTGTAACACGCAGAGTTGTTTGCTAGTCCTCGTTGGGGGTTGTCAACCCACCACTGTCCGTGCTTACACCTTCGGAGTCTGTCGTCGGTGAGGTTGCTGAGACTGATGAGGGCTGATCTTCGGACTCCTCCGACAACGACGATTTGAGCAATCTTGCAGCAAAGATCGTGGCACTCGACTGAGCTAAGCTTTCTTCCAGCCGCAGCTTTAAAGAGGTCAACTGTGAATCGAAACAGTTCGAGCAGAGGCTCTGGACCTGATGCTCTACCTCCAAAAACTCGCAACGCGGAACCTGCAGGTCTAACTCTGCTAGTATCCCATTGGGGAATCTGACCCGAATACAGCAGTGATACCAGTTCCCTAAACGATTTCGCCCATCCGATCTTCGAATCTGCCACATTAATAACTGTGTCGGTTTCATGGAATGTTTCTGCCACCTCCGGTAGTTTCTGTACGTACTGCCGTTCAACGCTAAAGCCTACACCTGTACCACACATCAAGACGTACATCATCTCGTCGAACGCCTTGGGGTGGTCAATAGGTAAGTAACTACAGTTAAACCCCGCTACGTTGTCACGGTCTAAAGCCTCACCTGCGGTCATCAAAGCTCGCATGGACGGCATAACATCTAGGTCGTGTATAGCCTTGAACACTTCCTTGTGTTCTTTTTCAGGCAGCTTCTCCCCCCAGTAATCTACGTAACGCTTTACTGTTTCTTCCCACGACTCCCGGCGTTGCTCTTCTGGCAAGTACCGTGCGTATCTCGACTTGTGTATGTACTGTTGGTACGCGTCCATCTAATCTATTACTCCTGTTATTCCTAACGTCTCGTTTATTATTGCGTGTGCTGCCATGTTTAGAAGCATGTACACGCCGTCTGGGTACTGTTCGTTAGCGGCTATCTCAAACACTTCACCGTCTCTGTACATCACGACAGCTACCTTAACTTCTTTCCCTTCTTGTTCGTACTCAAGTGCCTTAATCGAAAAAGCCGCGAGGAACTCAGAAGTGGTAATATCTTTTTCTTTCTTCCCGAAGTTACCCTCGACTAGCTTCACGAGCCTACTTCCTTTATCAACCACTCTAGGTAGACCTTGGCTTTCTTGAGGTCTTCTAAGCCGTTTTTGTATTCGTATCGCCAGAGGTACTTCAAGCAGTTGCCTTTTAGGTAACCCTTGTATTCTTGAGGGTGCATAGAAGCCTTGATTGCTTCGATAGCTTCGATGGCCCCACGGTTGTAATGATCGGGCTGGGTAACAGGGTTGTGTACATCTTGAGGATGGTACAGCTTACCGTACGCTGTTTTACTGGACACGTTCCACTCCTCGGGTGTTGCATCATCAATACTCATCTTCATCGTATTCCTCTTCTTGCTCTTGAAATTCTTCATAAAAGAACTCTAGGCGTTTGATGAGCTTGTCTTCAAAGCGATCTAGTATTTCTGTTGATGATATTTGTAAGGCTTCCAGAAGATCGTCAGGGTCGTACAACCGCAACAACCGCTCTTTAGTTTCTTCTAGTGTCAGAGACATAATCGACTAATTCCTTGAGCGTACTAGTATCGTACCATTTTATGTTATTTTTCTCGCACCACTGAGCCATAGTATTTTTGGTACTTTTATTTACTTTTTGGTTTGGCTTCATAAGTACGAAGATAAGTTCTTGATTGCTTCCAAGGCAGTTAGAGATTGAGCGGTACTTCTGGGTGTCCCCCGCTCTGAAGTATCCTTTACATTCGATGTAATAAGTAACACCTTGTTTTTCGTACACAAAGTCTGGGGTGTACTTTCGTTCAATTTTGTACGGGACTTGGCACGACTCGTACGTAAAACCAAATGGTTGTAGCTGTTGCGCGACATCTTTTTCGAATCCTGACCTGTACTTACCTAAGTTCGATTTCCGGGACTTGCGGCTCATTGACCACCTCCACTAAGTAACGTGGGCCGTTAGCGTAGGCAAAGCCTCTAACGTCAGGCCAACAAGTTTTCTTGTAAGAGCAGTACGAACAACCTACTGCCAGCTTTTTGTTGCCACTCTTGCCGTCATCGACAGCCTCGTAACAATGCTCGGGTGGTTCTTCTTGCTGCACAACCTCTTTGATGTGTTCAATACGTTCTTCGATGTCGTAAGAGATTGTGTTGTGAACGAACGACTGGGTGTCCTCTGTGTCGTACAGCAGGTACGTCAGGTGTCCGTTCTGTTTGTCCATCGCTAACCAACCAAAACGGTTGTCTCTTCCCTCTGAGTGTGCATAACCCTTAATTTGAGCAACGTAGCCAAACGGGTCGTCAAGAGCCATACTTCCGTCCTTGAATTTTTTAAACCCAAAAGAGGACACAGACTTAACATCAGTGACAACACCATCAATTTTACAGTCCATAGACCCTGTAACGCCCGAAACTTCACATCTCTTTTGCTCATCAGTAACCTCGTGTCCGGCTAGTTTTGTTAAAAATAACAACATCTCTTCGATCAAGTGACCGTACATAAACTTGACGTAAGTGTTCGGTGATAGTTCCTCTGATACGTCCGGGTTGTTGACCGCGTTCCACAGGTAGCGATCCTTGCGTCCGATGTTAGACATCCGCAGGGTACGCTCGTCCCGTTCCTCAGTGAACAGGTTAGTCATCAAACGCTTACAGTTTTCACCGAACTGTTCTATCTCGTCGTACAGGTCAACACCTTCGGCTGGCTCTTTGTCAGCCACCGTCTTGTAGATGTCCTCTACTAGCGTGTGTATGCTCATTCTTCATGCTCCACCCAGCGACACTTCCGGGTTTGTCCGTTGAACTCTACGAGCTGTACACGTAAAAGTTTCTGTTCTTCTGTACGTGAGTGACCGTACCGTGTATCAGTATTTTTAGATTTTACGTCGATGAACACAGGCACTCCGTTCCTGAGAGCAACTATGTCGATAGCCCCGGTGCATCCAGCGTTACGGAAGACTTCGTAACCCTCGTCCCACAACCAAGTTGTTACGTAGAACTCAGCTATATCACCCAAACGATTCGTATCTGTTATCTTCTCACTCATTCTGGAACTCCTCTAAAAAGTCCGACAGCGATATTAGTTTGTCTTGCGTCAAAGCGTGGAGCTTACCCCAACCCAAGTCTGTTATTGTATCTTCGCTCAACAAGTCTTCACGTTTTGCGAAACCCTTTATATCATAAGTAGGACACTCACCCACTAGCAACATGTAGTAATCACAGGCTTTGTTTTTCTTTTGACGGCCAGCTATTAGCCTACCTGTCTGGTACTTGGTAGCCTTGACGTCTATGGTGACTCCGTTGTACGTGAGGTCATGTACTTGGATCTCTTCAGTCAAGTCGGGCCACACGTTCAAAGCCTTGGCTGCTGCAAGTTCAGAGGCCATGCCTTCTAGATCAGTTTCGTAGTCTGACTGTGGCCCCTTCCTGTTGTTGTAAATGTTTTTATCTCTAGCGCCGTCAAATCTACGCTGTGCTATGAACTCAGCTACCTGACGCTCGCTGTCAGTCAGTGTTACTTCAGTGTGTATCTGCCCATGTGGTTCCAATTTTGAACTCCCCGTCCAGTGGACATCTGAGGTTAAAAGATACGCCAGCCTCCTTGAGACAACCGACTGCGAGTTTGCCGTACATCTCTGCTTGTTCTGTAACCACCTCCGACTGTATCTCATCGTGTATGTTTCCTATGAAGCGGTAGTTCAGGTTCTGTTTAGTGGCCGCGTCGTCCAAGAGGAGCAACGCTCGTTTCATTACGATAGCACCTGCGGCCTGCAGTAAGGTGTTTAATGCACTATGCTCGGATCGAACCCAGAGTCGTCGTCCGTCGAGTCCTTTGAGGTAACCTCTCCTAGACGCCTGCCCAACTCTGTCTCGTAGATTTTCAAGAGCAGGTGTATTTCGTAGAAAGCGGTCCCGAAGTACTCTGCCATCTGATGCAGTTCCTCCGACGATGGTTCCGATTTTAGCGTCTCCTGCTCCATAGAGGAAAGCATATATGAAAGTCTTTGCCTGAGGTCTTGTCTCAAGCCCTGCAGCAAGTTGATTTCTGGTGTGAATGTCTCCGTCAAGCAGAGCATCTGTAAACTCCTCGTCGCCCATGTAGTGAGCGAGCATCCGTAGTTCTAGTCCGCTAGCGTCAAATCCTACTAGCTTGTAACCCTCTGGTACAGTCCAACACTTACGGCACTCCTCCCCGTACTCTGAGCTAGCCGAAGGAACCTGTGCCATGTTGGGGTTCTGGTGTGTCATACGTCCAGTGACAGCACCGTTGCTTATCACCCGCCCGTGTACCCTGCCGTCGTCCTTAACGTGTTTCAGCCACGAGTTTACTTGGGCGTATCGCTTTTGAAGTAAGAGGTACTCCAAGACTTGTTGCGCTTCGGGGACATGATGATTCTCTTTAAGGGATTTCTCGTCAACCACAGGTTTGCCTGTCGGAGTGAGGCTCGTCCAAACTGCACCCTTAGATGTAAGCCTGTCGGCCACTTGCTGCCGCGACCCAACGTTGAATACAGTGACCTTATCCTTGAGTCTCTTGCCTGTTTTTTCTGAGTATCTCTCTTCAACAATCGGCGGGAAAATCTCTTGTAGAGTATGTTCAATTTCATTCATACGCTCCTTGAACTTAGCGCAGAGCATGTGACACAAGCGTTCGTCGAGCAACCAGCCGTTACGTTCCTGTTGGTGCATGAGGTACTGAACACGGTGTTCTAGTTCAATACACTCTTCTGAGAACCCGTCGAGTTCCTGTTGAAGCCTGTTGTACACAGCCTCTGTTAGCTCTACGTCACGTAAGCAGTAATCGATCATCTCTGGTGTAAGCTGTGACCAGTCCTCGTGGTCCCCTTTGGGGAAGCCTAGGATGTTGCCCCAGTTCCTCAGAGAGTGTCCACCAGAACGGCTAGGGTTAGCCAAACGTGACAGGACTAATGTATCGAGAACATTATCCCTATCAAACTGATGATTCCAAGTATCCCGAAGTACGTCAACATCAAAACCCAGTCCGTTGTGGAAAACCCATTTGGCTCCTTGACGATTCGATACGTACTCTTTGAAGTCTTGCTCATTACAAATTACCTCCGATACTCCGTTGTGGCGGCAGACAGCACACCAAATAGTTGTGGCGTCTAGTCCGTCAGTCTCTATGTCACAGAAGACTAGACTCAAAACTCCGTTTCCCTCGGACTAGGATTAGCACACTCGTGTATGCGTCCAGTGAACCTGTCGTACCGTAGCCAACACGCTGGTCCTGTCTCCCCGGCGTACCGATTCTTCAGCACCCTGACCGCCGTAGTGTTCCGTTCTGCTGGGTCTTCGGCCTGTTGGTTCCGTTCCATACCTATTACCATATCAGATAACTGAGCGATAGACTGAGAACCACGTAAGTCCTGCAGACTGATACGTCCACCGTCCTCGTGTGCAGTCCCAGAGCCACGCCGCAGGTGTGACACTAGGAACAGGGTGATACCTGTCTCTGCTACCAGTGTCCGCAGCTTGGTCATAATCTCATCTATAGCTTTCCGTTCGTCCCCGTTCTCTTGAGAAGAAACCACGATTGACAGGTGGTCGAGTACGATATATCTGCAGTCGCAGGCCTTTGCCATGTGCCGTACTCTTGAAAGAAGCTCGTCGGCTGATGTTGACCCCCAGTGGTCAAAAAGGTAGTAACGTCCAGACCCCATCGTTGCTTCCCAATGAGGTCTAAGCTCATCAACAGGCGTGTCTTCCTCCAAGTGCAGTCGCCTAGATGATGCCACCGACATAATTCCCAAAGCTGTCGTTGCGACGTCCTCCTCCAGTGCAAGTACACCGATGTTGGCGTCTGTGCGTTGAAGCAGATCGTACTCAAGCTCTCGGATAAACTGGGACTTTCCCATACCACTACCGCTTGTGATAGTGACAAGTTCGTACGGTCTGTGGCCTCGTGTGACATCGTTCAACCCCTCCCAAGGGTACGGTACACTCTGTATCTGTCGTTTGTTTACGAGGGCTTCCCACGTATCTGAACCAGCGACGATACCGTCGGGTCTGTAAACCTTCGAGTCCCACCACGCCCGTGTAAACTCCTGCACCCTGTTAGCCATGAGCATTTCGCTGGCGTCCTTCAGGGGTAGCTTACATATCTTTAGTTTGTTGGGGCTGAATAGGTCTTTGATCTGATCTGTTGCTAACTCTCCTGCCTTGTCTTGGTCAAAGCAGATGACTACGTTCTCGTAGCCTTCGAGCCACTCTAGTTGTGCCTTGATCTCCTTGGCGGCACTCGATGCACCAGACCGAAGGGACACTACGTCCCACTTCTGTCCGAACATCTCGTACACAGACATGGCGTCTACCTCGCCTTCTGTGATGGTGATGTACTTACCTGTACCCCTACACTGTCGCTGACCGAACAGACCTACGTTGGTCATGTTACCTGTACAGAGAAAGTCCTTGGTGTTGACGATGCGACACTTGGTGGCAACTATCTCGCCAGTGTTGACGTCGTGGTACGGGTAGAAATGTTTGGCAATTTTACCATCCGGTGCGTAGTCCACCGATACTTGGTATTTTTTTACAGTATTTAGTGACAGCTTGCGGTCGTGGATAGAAGCCACCACACCACCTAGCTGTAAGTTACTGGGCGTAGTCACCTGAAGTTCTTCTCCTGTCTCGCCGTTAACGTGGTAGTCACAGCCCGGAGTAAAACAATGGCGGCCACCGTTAGAGTAGACCGCCACGTTGTTCCTACTTCCGCACTTGGGACATTCCTCGTGGTGTAGGAATTTAGACTCCATCAGAAATCAACACCCTCTGCGATTTCTTGGGGTGCTTCTTCGAGTACACGGATGGCGTTGAGGTACGTCGATGCCCCGTGTTCACCTACGGCTGGGCCGAGGTTGTACAGCAAACGGACACGAGAGTTGCGAGGGATTTCACCAGTGTAGGGGTTGTCGTCTGCGTCGATGACACGTAAGTCAAACTTACTGGTAAACTTACGTTGCTTGAATACCTTGTCCTCTGGCTGGTACTCCTTGATCTTTACACCTTTGGACGCTAGCTCATCAGCTGCGTCGTCTTCCATAGTGATAGTAAGTGAATATTTACCAGTACTCTGACCGTTGTAGACGTCGTGTTCGGTTACGTTACTGAATGCAACTAAGCCTTCTATAGTATTCATAAGTTCTAGTCCCTTGGTTGTTTAACAAAAAGGTTAACCATCTTGTTTGCTAACCTTCGTTAATATTGTATCAGCGATTTCCTGTACTTCTTCCAGATTTACACCGTGCTGTGTAATATTACCTGAATTACTTTGGTCATTTTCTATTAGCTCGTCGAGTCCCATCTGGGCCGCTACAGCTACGAAGTTACAACCAAAGCACAGTTGCATGTTGTTGTCTATTTCTTCTTCTAGTAAGCAGTCACAGGCTTTACAGTGCATTGCTGAAGTCCCTCCCGAAGAAACCCTCCCACTCGCTCTCCAGCTTGCTGTAAGACCACTTACGGTAGTAAGCGTAGTGGTCCTCCAGTTTGCTCCCGTCGCCCTCGTACACGCTGGCAGACCAGTGGGACCACTCAGCCATGTCTGACAGCATTATCTCGTACTGTGGGTCTACCTCGCCTTTTGTATCTGTCATTTGGTATTTCTCCCTAAACCTTTGCCTTCGTCTCGCCACGTACCGTCGCACATGTCGCGAAACTTGTCAAGTTTTCCTTGGTTGCGTAGCTTCCGCAGTGCCTTGAACTCGATGGCACGGACGGACTCGGGCGATATGCCCAAGACCTCCGCGATTTGCTTGTACGTCATCGGTTTAATGTTTCCTTTCTCTGTCTCTTTCACAGCTCTACTCCTGCGTGTTTGTAGTACTGTTCTTGTAGGTACTCGTGCTGACATTCTTCACAGTAGCCTGTGTCCTCGTCTACCTTCTTAACTAGCTGATAGCATCCGTCGCACACGGTAGTCTCGTCGAGGTACGGTATCTTGGCATAAGGGCCAGTGCCTTCGTACCAATGGCTGTAGTCGTTTAAGGGGTCGTCTGTAATACTGCACGGCATCTTGCTCATTGTGAAAGATTCTCCTTTGCGTGTTCAATGTCTACGTTTACGAAACAAGCGAGGCTATTTGTACCCCAGCTGTCCGCGTTTGTCAACTTGTAAAAGGACCACGAAGGCTCTGTCGGGTGTTCTAAAACCCACTTCGCACCCTCTGCGATCTGGTCGCCTTCGAAGTACTCGCCCGTTAACATACATGGGTAATAATACATACTTAAATTCCCTCCTCGCTGAATATGAGCCAAGCGACCAACACAAGGCATCCGGCACTCCAAAGCCAAACGATGTCTGATTCCATTACAAAACCCCCGTTGTTGTTTCGTAGGCTAAGAAAGCCAATATGGTCATGGCAGTGAACCACAACGCCACTAGCCCAATGACCATGAATTGCTCACTTGTCGTAAGATCGTGACTTCTGCTTCGTCTTCGCATGGTTTAACCCTCAATCAGTGAATCAAAAAACTCTTGGGAACGCTCCTCGGCTTCTGCGTTTTGACTTCGGAGCCACTTGTTAATGTGCTTCGATGTGGTAACGCTCCACTTTTTAGACGTCCTGACGTAGCCCGCCGAAGGCGTGTAAGCCGCCACGGGCGTCTCGTAGCTAAACAAGATGGTGCATCCGTTTGTTACTAGTTCTGTCATGTTGCTTGCAATTGGTCGTAAGTTCATTTGTTTAACCCTCGTTTGGTTTGTTTACTGTGTAAGTTGAATGAGTGCTGTGACGCCCAATACAAGGCAGATCGCAAAGTAAGTTAGGGACAAGGCCAGATTTTCCAGAGGAGTACTGGCATCCTTGAATTTTCTTTTGTGTTTCATTGCTTAACCCTCATTTGATTTGAATAACTGCGCTGTCTGCTCTGTAGCCTACCTTGGCTGTTTTTCGTCTAACGATCTTACCTGTAACCGCGTCGCCGGTCCAGTCCAGTGTTTTACCGTCTCTGAAACCGATTGCGTGGCCTTTGATAAACACCACCCAGATGCCGCCCCTGCTCGCGTAATCTTTGTAAAACTGGTTCAGTGTCAATCCTTCGAGGTCTTCCCGCACTTTCGCGGTATACCCTAACTTTTCGGCAAACGTTTTGGTTGCTACTGTCGCTTGCGATGAACTTGGCCCTTTGCGGTTTGGCCGTCCGTGCTTTGCTAAGTGTCGGTGGGCCTTGCCGTATGACGTATCAAAAGCACCAGCCAAAGCGCGTACCGTGCAATCATTGTTCTCGCGGTAGCGCTGTGTCTGTTCGAACATCTGTTCCTGTGTTCGCATTTCCTGTACTCCTATTGGTAACAACATTGGAAGACACAACCCATGCCCTCTAATGTTGCCACCTTGTTACTCGCAAGGGCTGTAAGTGCCGTGGATTGTCTGCCCGTTGGCTGGCCCTTGCTTTCGCGTGGTGGCGTCTGCCGGTCTTCGCGTCGGTGGATGACCTCGGGAGCATGGTGGCCCATGTGATCCGTTGGCGTCCTTTGACGACCGCCCCAATTTAGAACCCTCGAGGGAGAGGTCGGGCTTACAGTACTCGCGGGATCCGTTGGTAGGCTCACTACCTTTGGCGCTTTCCCTGCCACTTGGTAACCATCTTGCCTGAAGGTTTTTGGGCTGTCAACAGGGTCACGTAAAAAAACTTTGTGTGAATATTACCAATAAATACTTCTTGACGGGGTGGATTGCCTGTAGTAAGCGCGTGTGGCTGGTGTCTGTCTGAGGGTACTTCACGGCCCCTCGCACCTGTGTTACCTGTGTTACCTGCGGGGGTGTTACCTGTGTTACCTTTGGTAACCCTGTGGATAACTTCGGGCCTGTGTAAAACCTGTGGAAAACTTGGCCCCGGGGGAGGGGGACGCGCGTGTTAAACTTATGTAGTTGCCTCCCAAGTTTGCAAGAGGGTAATTTTAGAAAAAAGGGGTAATAATACCTAAATTAACTCGTGTGCTAACCCTTTGTTTTAACTCGTGTTTCCTTGGGCGGCCTTAAGAAGACTAAATGGGGTGGAAACCAAGGAAATAATTAGTATTCTTATGAAATATTACCATAAATAAAGCTTGACTTTTGAGTAAAAGTATGATATAATATATTCAGATATTAGGTATTACTAATATAGGGTTCGCATAGATCCCCTCATCTGTATACCTAAGTAGGGGACTCATGCGAAACCGTGTAAAACAAGCAGGTACTGGATAATGTCAGACGAAGACACCCAAGAACCGCCAAAAAGAGGCCGTGGCCGTCCAAAAAAAGGAGAAATTGTAGCTAAAAAAAAGGGTTCCAGAGGAGTCCGGGGTCGCCCAAAGGGTGATGCTGCAATAATCAACGAGTACAAGGCCCGTATGCTGGCTAGTCCTAAGTCAGCCAGAGTTTTAGAAACCATATTTGAAGCTGCACTAGACCACGATCACAAGAATCAAGCGGCTGCGTGGAAACTAGTAATGGATCGTATCCTCCCAGTAGGTGCATTTGAAAAGGAAGTTGTAAAAGATGCAGGACGAAGTGCGATACAGATTAACATCACTGGGGTGGGAAGCACGACAGTTAGTGAGAGCTTTGAATCAGGAGAAGAAATTGATGGAGAGGCAGTGGATGTCACGGGACAAGTTTGACGAAGTACTGGAAGAAACTCTAGGTTACGTAGTAAGAGTAGGTGACGCTACCTCTCAGCTTATTAACGTGGCTATTTTGTTTGGTGACAACGCTAACGAGTCTGTTTCAGGGCGTTCTCACAGGCTCAAGGACAAACACAAGGCTTGGGCATGGATGAACGCATCTATTAACTTTGTGTTTGACGACGATCACTGTGAACGTGCGTACAACAACGATGTAACTAGGGCTGCAAAAACCCTAAACGAGTCTAAGCCTAAAAAGAAAACAACGCCTAAAAAGTGAAATACTTTACAGTAGACGAGTTTAACTGTAAACATACTGGTGAAAACCAGATGGATCCTGAGTTTATGGAAAGAGTAGATAAACTTAGAGAGTACTGTGGTTTTCCTTTTGTTATCACCAGCGGCTACAGAAGCCCTGACCACCCGTTAGAGGCTGTAAAAGAGATACCGGGAACTCACGCGCAAGGCATAGCAGCAGACATAAAGATAACGAACTCTGCTCATCGGTATTCGATTATAAAAGGAGCCTTAGAGTACGGCTTTACTGGTCTAGGGGTCGCTGGTGATTTTATTCATTTAGATACACGGGGATCTGTACCCGTTATTTGGACTTATTGATGTTATACACAAAGCACGTACAGCTAACAGACGCGACAGAAACTACTCTGTTTACTGTGCCTACAGGCTTTCATGCAATTATCTACTACGTTTTTATAGCCAACCACGCAGGCGCTACAAAAACAGCCGCTTTGCATTTTGCTGAATCCGATGGTAGCAATAGGGTTGATATCTTTGATGCGGAAAACGTAGCAGGAGGAGGCAGATTAACCTTAGATGCAGGCGGCGGCCCTATGTTTGTTTTGCATCAAGGCGAAGTAGTCAAAGTTCAAACAGAAGCATCCTCGGATATGGAGTTTGTAGTTACCATTGACTTGATGGAAGTACCACCAGCACTTGTAAACTTTGTTTAATAACTAGGAGAGTCCCTAAATGAAAAACGTTAACGAGATGTTTTTGGGTTTTATCGTTGTAGCCCTTATTTCATTGTTTTCGTTGAATGCTCAAGCAAATACGTACATTGACTACGATGACGGATCTAGCTTTACCGTACCCGAAGGCGCTAAAGTTTATGTGTCTAATGAAATTATTTTTACTAAAAGACAGTACGCAAACGGCAGTGTGTTTTTTGAGCCTATTGCACCTAACACTAAACGGGACCAAGCCGCACCATCTAATACTGGTGTAACTCCCGGATCACATGAATGGTGTGTTGCTTGGGTGCCTTGGGCAAACGGGTTTACTTACGGTCAAATGACTTGGGATACAGTTTGCGACACTAACGATGATGGTGTATATAACGAGCTTGATGAGGGTTGGGAAGGCTAACGCTTGACCGACTTAAACGTACAGCTGTTACCTTGGCAGCAAGAAGTCTACTCTGACCCTACTAGGTTCAAGGTAGTCGCTGCTGGAAGACGGACAGGGAAGTCCCGACTCGCAGCGTGGATGTTAATCATCAATGCGTTGCAATCTGATAAAGGACAAGTTTTTTACGTTGCGCCTACGCAGGGACAAGCCCGTGACATTATGTGGCAGACCCTCTTAGAGCTAGGACACCCTGTGATTGCGGGTTCACACATTAACAACCTGCAGATCAAGCTGGTCAACGGGGCCACGATTAGTCTCAAGGGAGCCGACAGGCCAGAGACAATGCGTGGTGTGTCCTTGAAGTTTCTCGTGATGGACGAGTACGCAGACATGAAGCCTGACGTATGGGAGCAGATCCTCCGTCCAGCACTAGCTGACCAAAAGGGATCAGCGATGTTCATAGGTACGCCTATGGGCAGAAACCACTTCTACGAACTGTACAAACTTGCGGAGCTAGGGGACGATGAGACTTACAAGGGGTGGCACTTTACCAGTTATGACAACCCACTCCTCGACCCTCACGAAATTGACACGGCAAAGAAGTCCATGTCGAGTTACGCCTTCCGACAAGAGTTTATGGCCTCATTTGAAGCAAGAGGCTCCGAAATGTTTAAAGAAGATTGGGTCCAGTACGGAAAAGAGCCAGAGATTGGAGATTACTACGTAGCAGTAGACTTGGCGGGCTTTGAGGAAGTAAACAAAAAACGAACGAAGAATACTAAGCTAGATGAAACCGCAATCGCTGTTGTTAAAGTTAGTCCTGATGGTTGGTACGTTGATAACATTATACATGGGC
>MDTE01133400.1_pt1 | contig 18772 bp, 8 predicted proteins | sample 811231 | NCBI WGS metagenome assembly MDTE01 (sample SAMN05326651, study PRJNA326480) | marine metagenome | isolation source: seawater | place: Indian Ocean: Red Sea | collected 2010 | reverse complement strand
AGGCCCCTATTGTAATGAGCGGTTGCTCGTTGGGGGTCGAGTTGGGTCGATTTCTCAAAGGCAGCTAAGGCCGCTTCAGCATCTCCATACTGGTTTTGACTGTAAGCTCTGGATGTGTATCTGGCTGTATGGATGGCACCGAGCACCTCATAGAGTTCGGCACGTGTTTCGGCTTGGGTTGGGGCTAGTTCAATTGCGTGTTCGATGACGCGGAGTGCTTGGGGAAATTTGCCTAGGCCTAGGTAGGAGCGGGCTAAGTAGTGATAGATTTCATAATCGTCCTCGTTGACTGCTAAAGCCTGATGAAAGGTCGCGATTGCCTCGCTATAGCGCTCCGCTAAAAAATGACGCATGCCGGCGTTGGTCAAAGGATCGCGCTCTTTGGATTCGCAAGCGCAGAAGAAGATGAATATGCAAAGGATCGTGCCCAATCGGACTCGATTGATAATGGAAGGTTTTCTATTTTTTGTACTGGTGTTGGTGAGTAGGTGCCGCACTTTCCTTAGCAGCCTTTCTTTCAGACCCATTCGAATATCGTCCCAGTTTTCCACTTCATAAAGTAGCTGATTTTTCAGACGCACTGGATAACTTGAAGGGTTTGCGTCGTCTGAGCAAGCTGCAAGGCGATTTATTGATTAAGCCGGGTTACGAAGGATCTGGCAGACTACTTGGTTGCTCTTGGTCTTAGTGGGGCGGTGAGAATTGAAGCCAATCAGTTTTAGCATTAATTGCGAAATACCGAATAAAGCGTGATGATTTTGATCATAGACCTTGCGGCGAAGTTAAAATTGCATTGCTGTATCCTTTCGTCTGTTTTAACTTAACGACCGTTTAACCAGTTGTTACTTGGGCTCCAGATAGACCTTAGGCCGACGTATTGAGAATAGATTGGCATTTTTTGTGCAAAATTTCCGGAATGGTTGAGAGGGTTGCTTTAATGTTTTGGAGCTCTTTTATACGCAAAATGAGCAGTGCCAATCTACTGCTGGTTTTTGTTTTGGGATTTTCGCGGGCTATTGCTCCGGTTGAAGCGCAAATCGAAGTCGTCCAGTTGGGTGGCGAAGGCGGGTTGTCTTGGGAAAGTGGCGGAGGGTCGATCCCGGCCACGGTGATCCTGGACCCCGAAACTGTCGATCAAACCAATACACCTGGGGGGGTGATCGACTTTGAGCCTTTCGATCGCGCGAATTGGATTTTTCCGCAGCAGGCGGATACGACGGACAATATATTGGTTGGTGTCGACTCTAAAGAGCGTGGTGGTAAGGTCTTCACACCGATTCCATCCTTTCGCTTTTTAGAAGCCGATTTTCCCAAAATGTACGATAGCGATGGTACAACCGCTCTGTCAGTGCGGTCCTCTGGCACTGGGGGTACTGGCGCTTATGGTTTACTCATCGAATTCGATCTTGGAGCTATCTTTGGGATCAATCGATTCAAGTTTTTTCCCCGCAATGCCGATCCGGACTTTCTGGCCCCCGATTTCCAGTTTCAAGATGACTTTATGAAAGGGTATGAGATCTTCGTTAACGACGGCCAGCCTGAGTCACGCCGCGAAGGCAGTCTGATATGGGAGACCGTCGCTTTCGATGGACAGAATTTAGAAGCGGTGGTCGAGGCGAAGATCCCCACGCGATTTGTGCGATTTTTGCGTCTCAAATCGCTGACGTCCGCCGATTTTGAGATCGCCGAATTCCAGGTCTTTAGCGAAGGATTCGTGCCTCAGGCGGTTTTCATCTCTAATATATTTGATTTCGGTGAGCGGGTGCTCCTGGGCAACTTGCGTTGGGTTCAGGAGCAAGTGGGGGATCCTTCTCGTTCCAGAGTGCGCATTCGCACTCGCTCCGGAGATGATCCTCTACCGGTGGAGTTCACTCGGATTGGCAAACAATCCTCTGGTCGGCTTGAGCAGCGGGGCAATACTATTTTCGATATTCCCATCGACGCACCGTGGAAAAAAGCCAGTACCGTCGATGACGACCAGCTCAAGGATTTGATCGAAAATGTCCTCGACAACGAGGGCGAGGACGGGCGTTCGGCACTTTTGATTTTCAACCAGCTTCCATTAGAGCAACGAGCCCAGATCACTCTGGACGAAGCGAGTTATAATCGCTTGGGGGACAACGAAAAATCGATCATTCGCGAAGATCTCACCGATTGGAGCCCATGGTCGTCGCCCTATTCGGTCGAGGGTGTCGTAACCCAGGACCAACTCCAGAAGCAGGGAGGGGGGACGCCGATCGTATCGCCTGGCTCGCGGCGTTACTTCCAGATTATGATCGAGTTCTTCAATGAAGATTTTGATGCGGCTACCGGTCTCGGTGGTATCGGATGGGATATTTTTCGACCGGTCTTCGCCGATTCTCTCATTGCCGAGATTCTGCCCCGTAGTGCCGTATTGGGCGAGTCCACCCGCTTTACCTACGGGGTATTGGCCAAAACTACAGCCGATAATACGGGTTTTGATCGCTTTGAAATCAGCACGCCGTTGCGTACTGAATCGATTGGTCGGATAGCAATACGCCGTGCCGATGGCAACACGGAAGAGGCCGATTTTTCTGGTGTGTCTCTGGCGACGTTGCCGGTTGAGCAGGACGGTTTCAGTGTGGTTGACGTTCGAGACGATGGTTTTGTTATTGCCTTTGCTCGAATCGAAGGACAAGGGGCGCTTCTAACCGTGGAATTTGACAGTACTGTGTTGCGCTTAGGGACTCGTTTCGGCGGTCGTGCTCTCAATGCCGATAACCAGACATTGGGGCAGGTTGTGTTAGCTGGTAATGCCGCTGATTTGAGCCGGGAGGGGCTGGAGGATCCCGACCGTAGGGCGGTGGGCAGTCTCGATCTGAAAAACCTCTTTGTCGGTGTGCCGATCACCGATGAGTTGCTGGTAAATGTAGTGGCTGATCCGGCCGTTTTTACCCCCAACGGGGACGGGATCAATGATGCAGTAGCCATCACCTATGATGTCACCAATATAGCTCGTCCAACACGAATAGAGGTCAAAGTTTTTGATCTGGCCGGCCGATTGGTACGCACTCTCTATACGGGACTCGACCTGAGCGGTCGATTCATCCGTCCCTGGGATGGGCGCGATGACCGGCAAAACATCGTGCCGCCGGGCAATTACGTTTTTGCCGTTTCGTTGAGTGCCGGAACGGGCGAGGAAAAGCAGGTGGGTGTGGTCGGTGTGGCGTATTAACCGGATTTTAGCATTGTTGACTGCGAATCGTGCGGTGATCGGATTCAAGGCTGTCCGCGATTACGATTTTTGATGCAGAAATTGGGAGGATGAAGTATTGAAAATCTACGTAGCAAATATAGTCGCTTGTTTGGCTCTGCTGGGTGTGTTGCAAACCGCGCTCCACGCCCAAGATTATGGTACTCGTCTGGGAGTTCAGCAAGGTGGCGAAGTCAGTTTTGAACCGCAGGGCCCAGGTGTGCTCTTTGGCGCTCTCGATCCCACTGTGCAAAAGTGGTATGTCCCCCAGGAACTCTATTACGAGTTTCAGTGGCGCCAGTGGGAGTATTCCAACTATGCCCGCAATGCGTATCAGCGCTATATCAATACTAACCTAGAAGGAGATTATTTCTACGACTTCTTCGGTAATTACATAAGCCGTGGTTGGTTGGTTTACGATTGGCGCCAGAATGCTCCTCAAGAATTGGGTAGCAGTATATTCAAGGGCAGTCAATTCGAACAGTTCTTCAGTTCGGTGACGGTTAGCGGTGATTCAAAGGGGCAGAATTCCTACGCCATTACCGTGGGTAATGCGATCCGTACCACCCTCACGCCAATGACCTTCTCCAAACCGAATTTCAACGGAGTCCAGATCGATTTCGCCTCGGACAAATACGCCGCCACGATCTTAGCCTCGCGGATAAATGATCCTGCAGCTGGGGTTACCATAAATCCCAGGCGGCAGTCCAATTCGACCTCTCTTCTAGGTGGGAGAGCCACGGCGCAAGTGGGTGATTTTGTCACGATTGGCGGTACATTGGTTAATGCCCACAATGCCAATACGTCCCTTGATATGTTTGGGGGCAACCTTCTGGCCGGCAATCTTACCTCGGGGCAGACCAATACCCCATTGACTGCGATCGCCATAGTTCTCAGCGACGATAGTCCCGAAGACGAAGAGGGTGGTACTGCACTCTTTGATCACAGCATTCGCATCCGTAGTCGCGATTTCGAAACTGGTTTGGAAACCGTCTTTATCCTGGATGAAGTGGTGCGCGAAGGGGCGGAGTGGCCGACGGTGTTTGGCGGTTTTCAGCGCACCGGGTTTTTGGCTGCCGATGGTACAGAGCGAATCATTATCAATTACGATTTTACTGATCCCGCTTATGTGGGACCGGATTTGACTACTATCGTCGAGGTGGAGTTCGACTATGTGCTGGCCAACGACTTCAGGGTCGATATGTGGTCTAATTTACAAACTGGCAAGCGTCAAGTCCCCCCGCCGCCGCTGACCAACCAAGTTATTGATGAAGCTGAACCTGTACTTTTGAATATCCGTCGAGCTTCCGGCAATATAAAAGACATATCCAATGCCCAACTGGTCAAATTCAACTACGGTTTGCCCTCGGCCAATACGATCGCTGGTTTGACCATTGAAGGACAGGATGTTTGGGGTTTTGATTTTTACGGTGAATTGAACAATAACTTGAGGTATTTTCAATACCCGAATGCCGCGCTTTTCAATGCCAATGAAAGCCACGAAGTCTCAACCGAGGAGGGTAGTGCTGCCATTTTTAATATGTCCAGGACCGCTTATCCATTCTTCGTCTATGGTGAAGCCTATAGCGTGGATGCGGAGTATTCGACTTCGTCTTTTGTTTCGATGGCTGAAGGAGACATCTTTTACGATGATCCCAGTCGTTCAGTCTACGAATTTGTTGCGGACAACGATGATCAAGACCGTCGGCCAGATTGGGTTAGGGTTGGCTCGCAGGCCAATGACCGAGAAGTATTTCCCGGTTGGGACGAGAATTTAGACTTCATTTCGGATTTTAATCAAAACGATAATCGCACGGTGCCTAATCCGATTCCGGATTACGATGAGCCGTTTTTGCGACACCATGTTGACCGACCTGAGTTTTTATTTGGCATCGATCTCAATAATAATGGCTGGATCGATCGTTTCGAAGACGACGAGTTGGCAGACTACCCTTATAAGCCGGATCGGCGTGGCTATAACGCTTTTGCGGGTGCCCATTTGATCCCTGGAGCGCGTTTGCTGGTGGGACGGCTCGATGAGCGTATGCTCTCCGATAATCGGAATAACCGGACGACCTACGCAATGGTCACTTTCGACAAAGACTATCCTGGGCTAGGGCGATTGCGAGTTTTTGATATGCTCAAGCGCGTCAAGGATACGATTCCGGATGCTCGGCGGGCACCACTGCTTTTTCTCGATGCGCCGACGCCGCCGTTGGTGCCGGATATTCTGGTCTTTCCCGATACTTGGGTTAATACGGCTTGGTTGGAGGTTGATTACACCGCAATCTCCGATCTCAAGGTCGTCAATAAACTCAAATACGAGTTTTACAACCAGCTACAAAAGGATGCGGTAGATATCAACGGTCGGGAGTTAGCGGGTTCGTCCTCTTTAGTGGGGCTGATCAACAAAGTTGAGTATGAGCATCACGTAGGCAGTATGACGTTTCAGCCCAGGTTCAAGAGCGAGTATTTCCTTCAGGATGCCGCTGTTAAGGCCGACGAAGACCTCAAGCAATGGACCGGTATTATCACGCTATTGACCCAAGTGCCCTTGCTCAATAGCAGCATGGTCGATTTTGGCGTGGAGTTGGCTCAGTTCAATGATCTGGTACAGGATGAGGACGAAATGGTCTCCAGAGGCGTCACCGAAGAAACTGGGGATTTGCGTTCGGCGATTTTGGCGTTGCAACTGACCAATAAATCGAACTACTTGGGGTATAGAATGACGATGCAGATCGGATTGCGCATCGGTCGTACCTTTACCGAGTTGGTACGAGAGGTGGAGCCCAAGGTCTTTTCCAAACTTACCAAGGGCAGGACCGAAACCACTAGCTTTATCACCGTTTACGCCGGACTCTAGTCAGCATGACGACACATCTTCTCAGATTGGTTGTGCTGGTTGCTTTGGGGGGTTGGGGTGGTCAGGTCGCACCCGTAGTCGCCCAGGTCGATTACGGGGGACGTCTGGGTGATAGGTCGGCAGGTCACGTCGTGTATCACGTCCCTGGTGTGACTAATTACATGGATGCTTTGGATCCGACTGTGCAACGCTGGTATCTGCCCGCAGCCCTCTTCAGCGAATACGGTCGTAATCAGTGGGATTATACCAACTATGCTCGTGACCCTAACAAGCGCTATGTCAATCCTTCATTGGAAGGAGATTATTACTACGACTCTTTTGGGCGTCTTATAACGCGGGGTTGGCTGGTGTACGATTGGCGTCAGACTAAGCCGCTGCTTACCGAGAGTTCGTCGATTCGCAAGGGCGGTCCATACGGAAACTGGTTTAACAGGTTGACCATCTCGGGTGACTCAAAGGGTCAGTACCGTTATTCGGTAATGATAGGAGATGAAATCGCGACGACCCTGACGCCCATGACTTTTCGCAAGGCGGGGTTTAATGGGGTGGTTACGAATTTTGCCGCTGACAATTTTCGTCTTACGGGCTTGTTCTCACGGGTTTCGTTTCCCGTACTCAACGCCGGAACGGCGCGCTTCCAGCATGCTACCAACTTGATTGCTGGTCGCGCCGAAGCAGATCTCGGCGATTTTTTCACCATGGGTTTGAATTTCGTTAATACCCATAACAACACCGGCAGCAAAGCGAGTTTTCAAGGCAATGTGCTCAAAGGAGCTGTGACTTCGGGTCAACTTGCCCAGCGGGTGGACTTGCTCCTGGTACGACTCTCGGATGATTCTCCTGAAGACGGTGAGGGTGGTGCTGTCTTGGTTCGTGAAGAGGTCGAAATCCGAACCACGTTGCTGCGGCGGGAAAATATTTTGGACAGTTTAGTCACCGTGGAGAGGGATACGGTGATTCTGAGTAGCAGTATAGGTTTTAAACCGGTCCTTAAAGGGGGGCGAGTTGATCGGGGATTTCTGACGGCCGACGGGGCCGATCAGATCGTCTTACAATACGTGTTGTCACCGGTGGAAAACGCAGTAGAAGAAGGTAGCCTACGGGCTCTCTTTCAGCAGCATCTAGATCTTACCTTATCCGAGGCTGAGGATGCAATAGGCGCGATTAAAGATGTGCGCTTTCGCCTAGTGCTGGCTAATGATTATCGGGTCGAGGTCAGTTCTAACAGGCAGACAGACCAATTTGGAGTACCGCAGTTTTTGCCCGTGGTACGAGCTGACGGCAATATCAAGAACCAGCTGAATCAGCGCGAGGTAGTTTTTGACTATGGGTTGCCCACTGCGAATCAGATTGTCGGTTTGACAGCCGAGGTGCGAAATTTCCACGGATTCGATTTCTACGGCGAACTAAACCTCAATACCCAGTATCGAAAATATCCCGCTATTGATCGAGATTTCCACCGCACGATTAACGGAGTCGTAGGAGATCGACACGAAGTGGGTTGGCTGGTCAACCTGGCGTTCAGGCAAGGGCCCTGGAAAGTTGTAGGAGAGGGGTTCGGTATGGACGATGGTTATAGGACCAGTGTGCTAACGATGAATCGCGATGGGGTTTCGGATTATTCCCCTGAGGCTGCCTATTTACACTATGAATACGTGGACGACAATGACGACAACGATCGGCAGCCCGATTGGTTACGGGTCGGTGAGGGAAGTTATGTCCCGACTGACCGCCGTAGTACAGTTGAGGTCCGAGGCGTGGCTGATCCCGCTATTTTCCCCGGTTATGATGAGAATGGCGATTTAATTTCGGACTTCAACCAGAACAACACGATTGATCGGGAGAATTTTTTCCCTGACTATGACGAGCCTTTCTTGCGCTATGCGGTCGATCGGCCGGAATTTCTCTTCGGTCTCGATCTCAATAACAACGGGTGGGTAGAGCGCTTCGAAAACGACGAGGAGCCGGACTATCCCTATAAGCGCGATCACTGGGGTTATAATTTGTTCGGTGGTGTTGAGATTGCACCGAATATAGCGTTGCGGTTTGGGCAGTTGCGGCAGAATCGGCAGGAGAGCCAACACCGCAACCTGACCAGCTATGGGATCTTTTCTTTAGACCGGAATTGGCCAGTATGGGGTCGCGTACGAGTTTTCGACATGTTTAAGAAGGCTGAAGACACGATTGCCGATCATTTGGTCCAGTGGATCATACCCAGGAGCCAATTCGGCGATCCGGCAGAGTCCTCCGGGGGTAATATGGCGGTAGTGGATCCACTGGCAGCTGCCAATACCTGGATCAACAGCTTTTACGCCGATTGGGAGTCCGCCAGCCCGCGCTCATGGCGGACCACGCATCGTCTTAAATGGGAAATCTGGCACCAGCGCGATAGCGAGGTAGATTTTTTGCGCGATGCAGCTGGTGAGATAGTAGTGGACGATGCCGGTGAATCTGTGGTAGTCTTTGATCCTCTGGGCAGCGAGGGGCGCAATGGACGGCGGACTTCGGGTTTTGTCGGGTTGATCAATAAGATAGAATATCTCTTTAATTGGCAGTCGCTCAGTTTCAGGCCCAAATTCAAGAGCGAATTCTTGCGCGAGGTGCCCTTTAGCCGAGATTTTGACAAACGGCGTTCGTGGGATGGTATCCTCTTCTTTGTCAGCAGTTTTCCGCTATTCGATGCAACAAAGATCGATATGGGGGTGGAGCAGCGTTTTTTCGTCGATCTCGAGGGGGATGAAGACGAATTGGACACTGGGTTGTTTACCGGCGATTTTCGCGGTTCGGTTTTCGCCCTACAACTGACCAATCTCAGCGACTATCAAGGTTATCAGTTGACTACTCAGGTTGGTATTCGTCTCGACCGTCGCTCCTTAGAGGTCGTCGACCGAGATCGTAGAGTTCGGACATCGGGACTGAGTTTTCTGTCGATTATCGCCCGCCTAAAATGACGATTTCAATAATAATAATTTTTTTCCTTTTAGCCTCGTTTTCCATATGGAAATTTGTTATATTTCGCCATTGATAGTATCGTCAGTTGATAGTGGGAATGAATAGAAATTTTTCAGTCGTTTTAAGATGCTTGGCAATACGTGTCGAGTATCAAACATTATAACATAGGGAGGATGAATCGTGAAAAAGGCAGTGCTTTTTACTGCAGTGCTCTTAGTGGGGCTTGGCACCAAAGCTGAAGCTCACGATCCGCCCGATTTTATGGGCGCCGTTTGGCAGTGGCCCGAGACCCATATCCCCGTCTTGGACGCTGATTTAGGTGAATGGGATATAATTCCCGAAGAATTTTGGATCACTGAGCAGGATGTGGTTCAGAGTACTAATCGGACGTGGATCTATACGGGAGACTTGGATGTTTCGTCCATTGCTTTCCGCTGGATTCCTACCTGGAACGAAGAATCGAATCGCATTTATTATGCGTACGAACGCTTTGACGACAAGTACCAGGGTACCAATGAGTCGATCGAAATTTCCGTTGATGCCGACCATTCGGGTGGCAATTTTTGGAACCTCGAAGGCCAGACCGATGACGAGATCGCACGGACTCGTGGTCGCCATGCGCAGATCAGTCATTATTGGTTTGACGACGGTGTGTCCAAAGGGGAAGGTAATTGGAACTGGTTCTGGATGACTCAGGCCGATTGGTACGATGTACCGCCCTTTTCCGACAAAGCCTACTACTTCAGTGGTACTGCCCCCAATTCTTTCGAAGAGATGCGTCAGAGGGCCGAGTGGTGGACCGTCTATTGGGACGATTTCAATTGGGAAGATCCCGAAGGTAGCATTCTCCACGATTTCGAGGAGGGTGAAATTATCGGTCTGATGGGCAGTGTCTTCGATGCGGATGCTGAATTAGAAGACGATTGTAACTGCGAGTCCCGCTGGGCACTCAACCCCAACGTAGAATCTTTCGGTGATGCTGATTACCTCGCCGATTTTCTGCTCTTAGGTGTAGATGGGTCGGCCTTCGAAGGTGTTACACCGACAGCGATCGAAGATAACACCTGGGGTCAAATCAAAGCTTCATTCAATAAATAATTTATCGAATAAGCTTTTTTAGCGTTGAATAGAGAGAGGGGGGATTTTATTCCTCCCTCTCTTTGTTTATTTTTAGAAAGAATTTCTAACTGCAGGTTTTGTGGGAACTAGATCGTCTACCATCGTAGGAGGTAGATTATTTATGAGAGAGAATTTACTGCGATTTTTGTGGGCTGCTTTGCTCGGGTTTTTTGGCATTGGACTATCTGCAGTTGAGGCGCTTACTATTTATCGAATCGGTGGCGAGGATCAGCCGCAGCCGGATCTGGCGGGTCCTTTTGAATTTGTCCAACTGTCTTGGTCGGATGTCGACGAGAAACAACTTGGCAAAATCGATCTTTTAGAAGCCACGGCCAATTCTATCGAGCCCCAGCGTCTGGATCCCAATATCAACTTGACGCCCTTGATCCGAAAACGGGGCGGCGGCATACGGTCGAATAATTCCTACGGTTGGCAATCGGAAAAGCTTCTGGATAATATGATTGATGGCGATCCGATTACAGCGTATCTGGGAAGCGACTCGTCCCAGTCTTCTGGCGGGTTTAAAGGTATCTGGTTCGAATTAAATGGACTTTTACCCATTCGAACTATCCGTCTTTCTACCACGGAGCGTTTTGCTAATCAGCGCTTTATCGAAGTGTTTCAAATCGGAACGAACGATGGTGACCCGCGTAAGAAGGGCACTCGGGAGGGGCGCTATACTTGGCGTGGCGATAGTTATATCGACTTTGATATCCCCTTTGATTTTACGAGTAATTCCGAACCTGTTCTCGAGTTGGAACTGGCGGATCGGCCCATCAGTGAGATCGTCTTCAAGGCTCCGGTTGGCAATTGGGAGATCGCCGAATTCGAGATCTTCGGGGATGGTTTTGCCTCGCAGGCTAGTTATTTGTCCAATGTTATCGATTTAGGCGCAGCCTCTAGCTTGGGTGAGTTGATCTGGTCCGGAAATAGAGATCCGGGGGCGACTGTTGATCTGAGCATGAGGAGTGGCGACGATACCGATCCCAATTTCTATTGGCGCTTCACGTTTAGGGGGGATGAGCGTTCCCGTTTTGACGCGAATGGCGATCCGCTTACCCCAAGCACCTATAAACGGTTGGAGGGAGGAGAGCAGGCTGGTATCAGTCCGGATAATGAGAATTGGGAGTTTTGGACCTCGCCGGTTGATTTTGACAGTGGTCGAACCGATCTAGCGGGCTCACGGCCGCGGCGCTACCTGCAGTTCAAAGCTGATTTTTTCTCAGAGCGGGCACCGGCGGCGGGCCGGATGGAATACTTGCAGTTTTCGGTCTCCAAACCGCCCGTGGTCAGCCAAATCCTGGCAGAGATCGTGCCGCGTCGAGTCGAAGTGGGTGAGGTTACTAAATTCGTTTATAAGATATTGCCCAATCTAGATCGAGGCGATTTGGGCTTCGATAGTATCGAGATTGATACCCCGATAGAGGTTATCAGTATCGATGCGGTGCGGATTGGTGGGATTGAGCATGATGTTAAAGTCACGGAGAGAGATGAGAATGGTTTTGTAGTTGAGGTGCCACGGGTCGATCTCAATCGCACTGGTGAATTGGTCGAAGTTGAGTTCCATGCAGAGGTTTTCCGGGTCGGTACTGTGTTTTCAGGGCGCGTTTTCGACAGTCAGCGACCTCTTGAAGTGCGTCAGCGTATCACCGAGGGCAATGCCGACGACCTGGCCGAGAGTAACAGTCTGAGCGTCGGTTTGGCCTCTGTAGCTAATCGGGCTATTAAGGCGTTGCGGCTCTTGTCGCCGGTGATCACACCGAACGGCGATGGTGCTAACGATGTATTGCAGATCGAATACGATCTGGTGAATCTCAATGGTGCTGTGCCGATGGCGATTGATATCTATGATCTGGCGGGTGTGAAGCTATGTTCGGTAGTTCAGAATACCGCAGCCAGTGGTCGTTTTTCTGCCACTTGGGATGGCAGGGACGATGTGGATGAACTCTTGCCTCCAGGACTCTATCTCTTGCGCTTGGAAGTGCAATCGGATCAGACTAAAGACAGCAGAGTAGCCACCATCCCACTGATCTATTGATTCAGTTGATCCACGATACATTCACTTATAATAATGGTTACAGATATATGATTAATGCAGGAAGACCAAGGCTGTACTATAGCTGGTACTCGATTCTCTTCGTTCTCGCTCTTGTGCTCCCCGGCGTGGCTCAGGGGAATCTACCGCTGGCTCAGATCGAGAATCAGGAGATATTGGAGAGTGAATTCAGAGCGTACGCGGAGAAAATTCCCGTGGCCTACCAGATGGGCAAAACCGGCGCTGAAGCCAACCGGATTCTACTCAATGGATTGATCGACAAGAAACTGCTCCTTGCAGAAGCAAAACGGGTCGGGATTGGTGCCGAGCTTGGATTTAAGCGCAAGATCGAGCAATTTGCTCAAGCCCAGGTCGTTAAGTATTTCAAGACTCTTGAGGTTGATCAGAAAATATCTATCCGTAAAGAGGAGATGATGAAGCACGCCCGAGATACCCACCGGGATCGCGCGCTGCGCTATGCGGGTATCTTGCTGGAGACCAAAGATCGAGCGCATGAAATGCTTGAGAAACTAGCGGCTGGGTCTGATTTTGGCGAACTGGCCAAGGAACATTCACTATACGAAAAAACACGAGATCAGGGTGGGGATATAGAGAGGTATTCAATTGTCGATGATACAGCCTCTCCTTTCCGAAGTATTTTTTCCCTGCAGGTTGGAGACCTCTCCGAGCCACTGCCGTTAAGTGGCGAGGGAGGCCGCTATGCGATTTTCAAGATTATAGATGAGAATCCCGTACCTTTTGAGGATTCGGCTCAGTTGGTCCAAGAGGAGTTATTCGCTCAAAAACGACTGGAGCGTACCGCTGTCTTGAGGGATTCGCTCGTCTCTAAGTACGCGCCGCAGGTCCACGGTGATAAAATAGACGATGTGTTGGTGCGGCTTAGTCTATCTCCTGCCGAGCGGGAACAGGATCCGGAGGGGGGTATGGAGGTCTTATGTCGCTATGATGGGGGCGTGATCACCATCGACGATTTTGTTCTCAGCGTACCGGAGAAGGAAGAAGGCTATTCGCGCAATTACCAGCGCGATTGGCTCACCGATTACCTGCAGAATTCAGTCGTTTCCAATCGGATGTTTTTAGAGGCTGCCTACGAGATGGAGCTAGATCAACATCCGATGATTCTCGCTGCAGTGGCGAATGAGCGTGATGATAGGCTGGTGAGCATTTTGCGTAAAAAAGAAGTCGAAGGGCAGATGGCATCGGTTACAGACGCCGAAGCTCGAGCATTTTACGATCAGAACCCCAAAAAATTCCAGGGCTTTGCCAGTATTATCACAACCGAGATCCTTGTGGCTTTTAAGGAGCAGGCCCAGAGTCTGAAGGAGGAGTTGGCAGGGGGAGCTAATGCCGAGCAATTGGCCATAGATTATACTATCCGCAAGGATATGACGGACCACAAAGGGAGATTGGTCCTGAGCCCGGTGGGATTGTACCAGGATCTGTACAATGTGGCCAAGGATTTACAGATTGGGGATGTGGGAGGACCGCTGAAGGTACGGGATGGGTACTCGGTATTCAAGGTGGTGGAGAAGCGCCCGGCTCCAAAGAAGCCCTACCATGCCTTTTCAAAGCGACGCGCGCAAGCCTATGTGCGGATTGCGCGGTCGCAAAAGGCCTATGTGGAGTACCTGCGCGGGTTGCGTGAGCAATACTCGGTACAGGTTTTCGATGAGAATTTGTCGAAGATTCAGTAGGGTGGGGGAAAATCACTATGGGATGGGGGCATTGCGGAAGAGTATATAGCTATGTGGAGATATGCTTTTTTAGCGCTTAGCTTGGGCGTCGTTGTATTGGTCGGTTGTGGTCGCGGGGGCGAAGTTCCGCTCGCGCCCAATTCAGTGGGGGATGGTCCGATTCGTAGCCAGCGGGATCTCGATGCTTTTGGGTCTGCCCACGATGGTCCTTTTGTCATTGAGGATGATTTGTCTATTATAGCTCCGCTCTTAGACAATGTGGAGGAATTGCGCGATTTAGTTCGGGTCGAAGGAAATTTCATTATTAAGAATAATTTCTGCCTCAAGAGTTTGGCGGGCTTGCAGAATCTCGCTTTTGTGGGGGGCGATCTACATATAATTGCTAATGGATTGGTCTCACTAGAGGGGTTAGAAAAATTGGAGAGTGTGGGGGGTGACCTGGAGATCAGTTGCAATTTTTCACTGCGGGATTTGGATGCATTGACCCGTCTTAGAAGCGTTGGAGGTCATCTCTTTATTGATGCTACGACCGATTTGGTTCGTATAGACGGCTTGAGCCAGTTGGCTCATGTGGGAGGTAGCATCAAGATCAGAGACAATAAGTCATTGCGGAATCTGAAGGGGTTGGATGCCCTCACCAAGGTAGAGGGGGATTTGTTACTCATTTTCAACAGTGCGTTACAAAACCTAAGGGGCCTCAATGGATTGACCAGTATCAAAGGACAGCTAATCATAGACGGTCATTCGGTTCTGGGCAGTCTTGAGGGATTGGATAAACTTACAATGGTAGCAGGCGATTTAAGGATTAACGCCAATGCGGCTCTGCCAAACCTGAATGGATTGAGCGATCTTAGCCAAGTAGGCAAAAGTCTTTATATTGGCAACAATGCCGTCTTGGAGAATTTGGATGGTCTACTCCATTTGCAGGGAATTGGCGAGGGAGAAAGGGATCTGATGATTGTAGAGTTAAATCCCGTATTGCCCGAGTATACTGCTTATGCGTTGGCTGAACGGCTCGGTTTGACTGAGCATCGTTATATCGTTTTTAATAATCGCGTGGAACCGAATCTGGATTGATGCGCCGCTGATTCCCGCCAAGAGCACTCATTCTTCATTCTTCGACAAACGTCTCCGCTAGCAAAAGCTCTATGGTATCTATATCAGAATCGAATTATGGATACGACGTCATATGAGTAAATACATGGGGTTGTTATCGCTACTCTTGGGAGTGTTCTCCTCTGTCTTCCAGGGATGTGATACTGGGTCGTCCGTTCATCAATTTCGCGATGTCACTGCTCGTTCTGGCATAGATTTCGAACACGAAAATGGTGCGTCAGGAGAATATTTGCTCGTGGAGATCGCGGGTGGAGGTGGAGCTTTTTTAGACTACGACAATGATGGGGATTTGGATATTTACTTGGTAAATGGTTTTGACCTTGCGGGTACAGATGCTCCGCTTGTAAATCTGGTCGAACGCAAGGCGGATTCATATATAGTAAGACAGATGGCATTGGGATCAGATCGGCCGTCGCAGATGCCGGAGGATTATACCGTATCGCTTTTTCCATCAGGTCAAAGGCGTAAACATAGAGCGGCGAATGTGCTCTATCGCAATGATGGAAATGGTTCCTTCTCTGATATAGGTCGGCAGGTCCAGGTCGATGATCAGGGGTATGGTATGGGATGCGTCGTGGCCGATTATGACAACGACGGGGATCAGGACCTTTATGTGACCAATTTCGGTGCCAATGTACTTTACCGCAACGACGGGTATGATACCTTTGCCGACGTGACGGTAGAAGCGGGGGTAGAAGCCCCCGAGTTTAGTACCAGTGCAGTGTTTTTCGACTATGACAACGATGGCTACTTGGATCTCTATATTGCCAATTACGTAGATTTTAATGGGCGTAATAATAAGGTTTGCGGGGGTTTTGACGATGTGTCTGGAGGCGGTCTGCAGACTATCCCCGCGACACATCGCACCTATTGCGGCCCCAGAGTTTACCGGGGAGTGCCCGATCGGTTCTATCGCAATATGGGGGATGGTACCTTTCTCGATGTGTCGCGAGAGACGAAGATCGGAATTTTGGCAGGCAAGAGTTTAGGGGTGGTAGCTTGGGATTACGACCAAGACGGTGATCAGGACCTCTATGTCGCCAACGATGGGATGGCTAATTATCTTTTTAGTAATCAAGGAGATGGTACTTTTGCCGAGGTTGCACTGCAGGAGGGAGTCGCTTATAACAAGGAGGGGCGGAGCGAAGCCGGGATGGGGGTTGATTTTGGTGATTACGATAACGACGGCGATTTCGATCTTTTCGTAGTCAATTTTTCCTATGAGACCAATACATTATACCGCAATGAAAAGACTCATTTCAAGGATTTCAGCGATCCATCTGGTCTGGCTCAACCAAGTCTTTCCTTGCTGGGGTTCGGGACTCAGTTTTTAGATTACGATAACGATGGCGATTTGGATCTTTATGTCGCGAATGGGCACGTGCTGGATAAGGTGGCGCTCTTCCAGGCGGGAGTGGAATTTGCGGAACCGGACCAGCTCTTTCGCAATGAGAACGGCAAATTCACTGAGGTGTCGTCCGTTGCGGGATCTTGGTTTGCGGAGAAATATGTTGGACGGGGTGCTGCTTTTGGCGACTATGATGGCGATGGGGATGTAGATATATTAGTGGTCAACTCTGGCGGGCCAGCCAAATTGCTCGAAAATGTCGGAGGTATGGAGCACAATTGGTTGGCGATACGCACTGTGGGGAAAAAGAACAACCGAGACGGGATTGGGGCTGTGGTACGGGTGGGGGCCGGCGCTTTGGTGCAGATGCGCCAGGTACGTAGCGGTACCAGCTACCTGTCGTCTAGTGATCTGAAGGTGCATTTTGGTCTGGGTAGCAGGATGCGTGTCGACTGGGTAGAAGTGGAATGGCCCAATGGAATGGTGCAACGGTTTGAGGATGTGGCGGTAAATCAGGTTTTGGTCGTCGAAGAAGAGGATCGGCGAAGTTGAGCGCTTCTTGCTTTAGGTCGGTAGTACTTGCCGTCGGTCTATAACCTGCTGAATCTGCGAGATCTCTTTTGGATATGATGGTGACTGTCTTAAGGCGCCATTGGTTGGTTGGCAATCGCCTCGCTCTATACGGCGGCGGATTGGCAGCGATTTGCCTGGTGTGTTGTGGTGATGGTGGGATGGAGAATCGGATTTCATTGCGCCAGGCGCAGGAGAGCCATCGGCAAATGATAGAGGCTCTCGAGGTAGAGCGAGTACGCAGTGCGGATATGCACCCCTATTTGGGTCAACGAGAGGCCCAGCGCTTGCGGAACCAGTTGTCCATCCTGCCCGGGGATGCACCGGTGAAAATTCGCTCTCAACTGCACTTCCGCTTGGGGATCGCCGAGTTGTTCCTGGGGAACGAACGCCAGGCCATCGATCAACTGGATAGATCACACCAACTTTTTTTTCAAGCTGGGGGATCACAACGGGCGGCTAGGGAACACAGCTTTCGTCTGGGGTTGGCGTGGCTGCGTCTGGGCGAGACAGAAAATTGCGTTCTCAACCACGGGGCTGAGAGTTGTATCCTGCCCATTCGCGCCAACGGGGTCCACACCCTCAAAGAAGGTTCGCGCCGAGCGATTCCCTATTTCCAAGCCGTGCTCGACAACACCGTTGCTGACGAGGCATTGCATCTGAGTGCTCGCTGGTTGCTGAATATCGCTCATATGACTCTGGGAGAGTACCCCGATCGCGTGTCGCCAGCCCACTTGATTGAGCCCGAAGTCTTTGAATCTGCAGTGGCTTTTCCGCGCTTTGCCAATATCGCTCCTGCTCTGGGACTCGATACCTTCAGCTTATCCGGTGGTGCTGTGGCCGACGACTTTAATAACGACGGCTATCTCGACCTGGTTGTGTCTACCTGGGACACCGGAGGGGCAGTACGTTTTTTTATTAATAAGGGGGATGGCACCTTTGCGGAACGAACTGAGGAGGCCAATTTACGGGGGCTTTATGGCGGGCTCAATTTAGTTCAGGCCGACTACGATAACGATGGGCATCTCGACCTGCTCGTGCTGCGCGGTGCCTGGGCCGGTATCGATGGCCGTCACCCCAATTCGCTCTTGCGCAACCAGGGTGACGAAACCTTCTTGGATCTAACATTTGCTGCAGGCTTGGGACTGGATCACTATCCTACTCAGACGGCGGCGTGGGCCGATTACGACCTGGATGGAGATCTTGATCTCTTCATCGGCAATGAGTCGACAGAGGAACTTGTGGCCCCATGCCAGCTTTTTCAAAATCAGGGAGATGGTACCTTCCGCGATACGGCACAAGAAGCTGGTGTGACTAATTACGGCTTTGCCAAGGCTGCAATTTGGGGGGACTACGATGGCGACCGCTGGCCGGATCTCTATGTGTCGAATCTAGGACAGCCCAATCGGCTCTATCGCAACCGGGGCGATGGGAAATTTGAGGATTTAGCTCCTCAATTGGAGGTCGCAGACCCTCAGGCTAGCTTTCCGGCCTGGTTTTGGGACTACGACAACGATGGAATCCTCGATCTTTTTGTCGCTGCTTATGCTGCGACCGTAGCCGATATCGCTGCATCCTATCTGGATCTACCGGTGCAAGTAGAGTTGGCAAGGCTCTATCGCGGTGACGGCCACGGTGGTTTTTCCGATATGGCTCCAACGAGTAATCTCGTACAGCCGACGGCTCCTATGGGATGCAATTTTGGCGATTTGGATGGTGATGGTTTTATGGATTTTTATCTCGGTACTGGCGATGTGAATTACGAAAACTTGATGCCCAATATGCTGTATTGGAATCAAAAAGGGCAGCATTTCGCCGACGTGACTTTCGCTAGTGGCTT
>MDTE01185969.1_pt1 | contig 18773 bp, 17 predicted proteins | sample 811231 | NCBI WGS metagenome assembly MDTE01 (sample SAMN05326651, study PRJNA326480) | marine metagenome | isolation source: seawater | place: Indian Ocean: Red Sea | collected 2010 | reverse complement strand
TAAAAGTGACAAACATAAAAGGCTTCCTTTTATTCCCAAAACTTACGGTTAAAGTCAACATTATACATAACATTAATTATTTTAAAAAAATAATTTAGAATCATTTTTTTTTATAAAAAAATTTTATTTCATTTTTTTTATAATTCGATTATTTTTTCGCAGAAATCTAATAATTATTTAGATTTGTACTATACAAAAATTTATCAACGTACTATTTGTCTATTTTAATTTTTTTAATAATTATTTTTATGAAATCACAAAATTCTTTTAATTCTGAGTCTAAATTAGCAATTAATGGCAAAAATTATGTATTTTATGATCTAAAAGTTCTTTCTAAAAAATTTAACTTTAATTTAGACAAAATACCTTTTTCAACAAAAATTCTTCTTGAAAACCTCATTCGTAATGAGGATGGCGATATCATAACAAAGCAAATGATAAAGAAATTTTGTACAAGTTTTAATTCAAATAAAGATGATTTTGAAATTTCATTTCATCCTACTAGGGTATTAATGCAAGATTTCACTGGAGTTCCAGCAATTGCAGATTTGGCTGCTATGCGCACTGCATTAAAAGAAATAAATATTAATCCAAATAAAATTAATCCATCTACCCGTGTTGATTTAGTTATAGATCATTCAGTAACAGTTGATTATTTTGGAAATGAAAAAGCTTATAGAGAAAATGTTAATAAAGAATTTATAAGAAATAAAGAAAGATACGAATTTCTTAAATGGGGTCAAAAATCATTTAATAATTTTTATTTGGTGCCCCCAGGCGCAGGAATATGTCATCAAGTAAATTTAGAGAATATATCGAAAACTGTTTGGTCAAAAACCCATGATGGAGAAACTTATTTGTATCCTGATTCTTTAGTTGGCACAGATAGTCATACAACAATGGTAAATGCATTATCTGTTTTAGGATGGGGAGTTGGTGGAATAGAGGCTGAGGCTGCAATGCTTGGTTTGCCTATATCCATGAATTTACCAAAAGTTGTTGGTTTTAAGCTAAATGGAAAATTAGCAGAAGGTATAACTGCAACTGATTTAGTTTTAAATATTACTTCATTGCTTCGTAATCATGGTGTTGTTGGTAAATTTGTCGAGTTTTATGGAAATGGTCTGTCTAACTTAACTTTAGCAGATAGGGCTACAATTTCAAATATGGCTCCCGAATATGGAGCAACTTGCGGTTTCTTTCCAACAGATAATGAAACTATAAATTATTTAAAACTTACAGGAAAAACTGAAAATCAAATCAAAATTGTTCAAGAATATGCCAATCAACAATCTTTGTGGTTTGATAACTTAAAAACCCCAGTTTATGATGAGAATATTGATTTGGATTTAAGTCTAATAAAGGCTTCTGTAGCAGGGCCAAAGAGGCCTCAAGATAAGATTTTATTAAAAAATGTTCCTGAATCTTTTAAGAGTATAGATGCATCAAAAATTGTTGAAAAAAGAATTCCAGGTCAAATAAAAACAGGAGACATTGTAATTGCAGCAATTACAAGCTGTACCAATACCTCTAACCCAAATGTAATGGTTGCAGCTGGTTTAGTTGCAAAAAAAGCAATTGAAAAAGGCCTTAAGGTAAAACCATGGGTAAAAACAAGTTTGGCTCCTGGCAGCAAAGTTGTAAGCGATTATTTGGATAAGTCTGGCTTATCACTATATTTAAATCAAATCGGTTTTAATGTCGTTGGATATGGTTGCACAACATGTATCGGCAATTCAGGACCATTAAAAAATTCAATATCTGATCAAATTAAACATAAAAAATTATCTGTATGTTCAGTCTTGTCAGGAAATAGAAATTTTGAGGGAAGGGTGCATCAGGATGTAAAAGCAAATTATTTAGCATCACCCCCTCTTGTAGTAATATACGCGTTAACTGGAACAATTGATATTGACATAGAAAATTCGGCAATTGGAATTTCTGCAGATGGTAAAGAAATTTATCTAAAAGATATTTGGCCTTCATCAAATGAAATTCAAAAAATAATAAATGATTCACTATCATCTCAAATGTTTACTAAACGCTATAAAGAAATTTATGAAGGTGATGAAAATTGGCAATCAATTAGAAGTAATGATGAAACTACATATAATTGGGGAAATTCAAGCACATATATTAAAAATCCACCTTTTTTTAATGATTTAGAAATACAAAAAAATAAAAACATTATAAATGCAAGGATAATAGCAATGTTAGGAAATAGCATTACTACGGATCATATATCACCAGCAGGTTCAATTAAGCCTGAAAGTCCTGCAGGAAAGTATCTAAGTGAAAGGCAAGTTAGTGTTGAAAATTTTAATTCTTATGGATCAAGAAGAGGTAATCATGAAATAATGATGAGAGGAACTTTCGGGAATATCAGAATCGTTAATGAAATTTTATCTGGGGAAGAAGGAGGTAAAACAAAATCTTTTTTATCAAATAAAAAAATGTCAATTTATGATGCAGCAATTGAGTATTCAAAACAAAATATCCCCCTAGTTGTTATAGCAGGCAAAGAATATGGAACAGGCTCCTCAAGAGATTGGGCTGCTAAAGGGGTAAAACTTCTTGGTATCAAAGCAGTTATAGCTGAAAGTTTTGAGAGAATCCACCGTTCTAATTTAATCGGGATGGGTGTCTTACCTTTAGAATTTAAAGATAACCAAAATAGAAAGACACTATCTTTAGATGGATCTGAAATAATATCAATTAGTGAATTAAATAACTTAAATCCATCAAAAGATATAAATTGTAAAATAAAATTCACTAATGAAACTAAAATTATCAAATTAAAATGTAGAATTGATACAAAAAAAGAACTTGAGTATTATAATGCAGGAGGAATATTACAGTACGTTTTAAATTCAATTATTAAAAAATACTCATAAAAAGGAATGCATAATAATGATACAAATCTTTTAGCAATTTTAGGTCCAACAAATACTGGAAAAACTTTTATAGCATTTGATAGACTTTTATCATTTAAATCTGGAATATTTGGTTTTCCTTTGAGACTATTAGCAAGAGAAAATTATGATAAAGCTGTAAAAAAACTTGGTTTAAATTCTGTAGCACTCATTACTGGAGAAGAAAAAATATTACCAAAAGAGGCGAAATATTACTTTTGCACTGTTGAGTCAATGCCTACTAATATTGAAGTTGAATGTGCAGTTATTGACGAAATTCAACTAGCATCTGATTTTGAAAGAGGACATATATTTACAGATAGAATACTTAATTTTAGAGGTTCTGAACAAACAATATTTTTAGGATCTTTAACAATTGAATCTATTCTTTGTAAGTTATTTCCTAAAATCAAAATAGAAAAACGTGAGAGATTTTCAAAACTATCTTATTTACCCAAACAAAATTTATCTAAACTTAAACCCAGATCTGCAATTATAGCATTTAATGTAAATAAGGTTTATGAAATAGCAGAACTTTTGCGAACTCATAAAGGTGGCGCAGCTCTTGTTCTTGGCTCCTTAAGTCCGCGTACTAGAAATGCTCAAGTAGAAATTTATGAGGAAAAAAAAGTTGATTTTTTAGTAGCTACAGATGCTATTGGAATGGGTTTAAATTTAAATATCAATCACATTACTTTTTCTTCCCTCCAAAAATATGATGGAAAATATAATAGGAATTTGTTTCCAGCTGAAATTGGGCAAATTGCGGGTCGTGCTGGACGTTATAAAAATAATGGTACTTTTGGTTACACAAAAGAAGCTGGTTTTTTAGACCCATTAATAATTCAATCAATTGAAGAACATAGATTTGATTTTATTCAAAAAATATATTGGAGAAATTCTGATCTTGATTTTAGTTCTATAGAATCCATTTTAAATTCTTTAAAAAAATTCCCAGTTGAAAAGATTTTTATTCAAAAAAAAAATGCTGAAGATGAGATTAACTTTAGATTATTAATTGATGATGAAGATATAAAGCCTTTTTTAAATAACTCATTTAATATTAGTTTATTATGGGATGTTTGTAGAATTCCTGACTTCGAAAAAATTTTTAAAGATTCTTACATAAACTTACTTAAAAAAATTTATTTAAAGTTAATCAAAAATGATTATTCTATTCCAGAAAATTGGTTTAAGGATAAAATTGTTCATTTGGAAAATTTTGAAGGCGGTATTGAAGAATTATCTGGAAAAATCTCACATATTAGAACTTGGACATACATTGCTAACCACAGACAATGGCTAAATAATTCATCATATTGGCAGGAAAAAACACTAAAAATTGAAAATATTTTATCTGATCATTTACATACAAGGCTAACAAATAAATTTGTAGATGTTTCAGCCAGTTATTTTTTAAATGCTGAACTAGAGGGGGTAGAACCAGTTGTTGAAGTAAATAATAAATCAATTATACTAAATGGCAAGAAATATGGATATATAAATGGCTTTAACCTTGTGTTTTATGATTTTGATCTTTCTCATTCTCTTTTCTCACTTTCTCATGTTAAAAAATCAGTTAGAAATATGATTGAAGAAAAAATATCTAATTTTTTAAATGCTCCAAATGATTCAATCAACCTTGGTAGTATTGAGAATTTAAATCTTGAGCAAGAAGTAAAAATTTTTTGGGGTGATGAACAAATTGGTATTTTAAAAAAAGGAAAAAATATATATTCACCCATTGCAGAATCTTTAAATTCAGAATTTTTAAGTAGTGAAAATAAACTTTTAGTATCAGCCAAACTACAAGACTGGATTGATTCTAAGATTGCATTTGATTTAAAGCCGATTAAGGATAAACTTGATGATAATATATCCCCGCAAGTTCGAGCAATAGCTTTTAATACTTTTGATCAATTAGGCTCATTAGAGATTGGAGAATATGCAGCATTTATAAAAAAAATTGATGAGAAAGACAAGTTAGACATATCTAAACTTGGTATTCGAATAGGTGCAAAGTTCTTCTTTACTCCAAATTTTTTAAAAAAATCCGCAATGGAGCTTTGCGCATTACTTTGGAAAGTCTTTAATAATTTTAGTATAAATTCATCCTATCCTCTACCAAGCAATGGAAGAGTTTCTTTTAATACTGAAGTCAAAATGCCAGAAGGCTACTGGTCAGCAATTGGCTATAAGTATTTGAATAAATTTGCCTTAAGAATAGATGTATTTGAGAGAGTTTTTTTTCTAGCTAGGCAAAAGATTAAAACTGGGCCCTTTTTAGAGTCTGCGGACATGATGAATCCTGTAGGTTGTAATTCTGATCAACTTAAAGAAATCTTAGTATATTGTGGTTTCGAGTCTATTATTTTAGCTGATGGTAAAAAATTATTTTATTTTACTCCAAAAAATAAAAGTAATAACATCTCCATAAAAAACATCAAGAAAATCAAAATCAAACCCGATAATTATAAAAAAGACAAAAAAGTTGTGAAGAAAAAAATAAAGACCGATCCTAATTCTCCTTTTGCAGTTTTAGAAAAACTACTTTAAAATCCATTTAAATTTTAGGTATAAATTTGTTAGAATCATTAAAAAATATATTTCAAAAAACCGAAGGATCGGATAATTCTGATGAATTAGAAGACTTAAAACTTCTAAGCGGTTTAATGATTGAAGCTGCTAATACAGATGGTGTTATTACGCAGGAGGAAATTGATAAAATTTCTTATATTTTAATAGATATTTTTAAACAAGATTCTATTGCAGTTGAAAAAGTATTAAAAGAAAATTTACTCAATAAAGAAGAGCCAAAATCATTACATTTTTTTACCTCAAGAATTAATAAAACTTTTTCTAATGAAAAAAAATTATTATTAATCGAAACCCTTTGGGAAATAATACTTTCCGACGGTGAAATCCATGATTTTGAGTCAAATCTTATAAGACGCTTAGCCGGATTACTTTATGTTTCAGATGTAAAATGTGCTAATGCTAAAAATAAAGCTTTAACCAAAATTAATAACCAGGGAAAAAATTCTTGACTTACGTAGTTGATGAAAAATGTATAAAGTGCAAATATATGGACTGCGTTGAGGTTTGTCCTGTTGATTGTTTCTATGAAGGAGAAAATATGTTAGTAATTCATCCAGATGAATGCATTGATTGTGGTGTTTGTGAACCAGAATGCCCTATAGAGGCAATTCATTCTGATACGGATGAAGGTATGGAAAAATGGGCAGAGCTTAATAGAAAGTATTCAGAAATTTGGCCAGTTATCAAAGAAAAAAAGACTTCTCCTGAAGATTCTAAAGATTGGGAAGATGTAAAAGACAAATTTGAAAAACATTTCAGTGAAAGACCAGGTATTAAATGAGAACAAAAAAAAATTCAGATTTTCAAATAGGTGAAATAGTGGTTTATCCCAAACATGGAGTTGGTGAAATTACTGGTATTGAGTCCATGGAAATTTCAAGCATTAAAACAAAATTTTATTTAGTTAAGATGGAGCAAGGAAAGCTTACAATTCACGTTCCTCTTGATAAACAAGATGAGGTTGGTTTGAGAAAAATTTGCTCCAAAAAAGTAATTAACAAAGTATTTGAAATACTAAAGTTAAAACCTAAAATAAGAAGAATTATGTGGAGTAGAAGAGCTCAAGAATATGATTCTAAAATTTTTTCAGGTGATCCAATTAAAATTGCTGAAGTAGTAAGGGATCTTTTCAGAAAAAATAGTCAACCAGAACAGTCATATAGTGAAAGGCAAATGTTTCAACTAGCACTAGAAAGATTAGCAAGAGAGGTGGCTGCAGTTGAAAAAACTGACTATTTTCAATCTACTGAAAAAATTGAAAATATTTTAAACAACAAGTAATATATTGAACATAGAATCTAATTTTATTGAATTTAGGAATGCAAAAAGAATTTGGGCAATCGGATCAGTTCACTCAAATTATAAATCATTAGAATCAATCAAACAGCATATAATTTCAAACTTCAAAAAGAACGACAAACTTGTTTTTCTGGGTAATATAATTGGTTTGGGCAATAATGCTAGAGATACTCTAAACAGCGTTTTAAATTTAAGGTTAACATTAATGGGTAAATTCAACCTTTTTCCAGATGATATTGTTTTTTTAAGAGGTGCTCAAGAAGAAATGTTTTTAAAACTAATGCAATTACAAATTGCTCCAAATCCAAATGATATATTATCATGGATGTTCGATCATGGAGTAAATAGAACCATTGAATCATATGGTTTATCAAGTGAAGAAATTAAAACTATTGCAAATCAAGGAACAATATCTATTTCAAAATGGACATCTAAACTAAACCTGGAAGTCTCGAGCATCCCCGGACATAAAGATTATTTTTCAAATTTAAAACATGCTGCTTTCACCTCTTCAAAAAAAATATTATTTGTTAATAGAGGGGTAGATATTTCTAGACCATTATCAGCTCAAAATGACTGTTTTTGGTGGGGTTATCAAAATTTTTCAAAATTAAATCAACCATATAATTCATTTATTAGAATAGTTAGGGGCTATCAGTCACAAATCCAAAACAATTTATCTAATGTAAAAAATACTGTTGTTTGTACTTTATTTAATCAACCTTTAGAAAACTCTAAGGTTTTAGGAGGACTTTTTGGAATAAATGGTGAAATTTTAGATTTATTTGAATCAAGTTAATTTTTAAAATTTAAATTAAATTTTATTCAAATAAGCAGAATTTTTTTGTTTAATACTTTTAACTTTTATCATATTGTAAATTAATGAGTTTTAAAAAGATTATATTTTTTATTATATTTTTTTGTAATCCAGTTTATGCAGGTGGTTATGATGTTTTTGGTATTGGTTTTTATGATGTTAAGTTCGATGGAAGCGAAGAACAGCCTGCAACTGATTTTAGATATGAGAGAAGATTTGATAAAATTTTAGTAGATATTGGTCCTAAAGAAGATAATTTTTTTTATCTAAAACCATTTGCTGGTTTAGAGCTTACTTCTGACTCAGCATATTATTTTTTAGCAGGTGTTTATTTGGAAGATAATTTAGGACAACTTTTTACTGGAGATAAATCTAATTTTATTTTTACTCCTAGTTTTGGTGCTGGCTATTATAATGACGGTGATGGAAAAAAACTTGGACATGAGTTAGAGTTTAGAACCACCTTTGAAATAAGTTATGAACTAAAAAATAAAAATAGAATAGGATTTTCATTTGGACATATTTCTAATGCAAATATTGGGGATAAAAATCCAGGAGCAGAAATAGCTAGTTTTTCTTATCAAATTCCAATTAAGTAATTTGTAATTTATTTTGTTTATTAACGAATTTTAAAAATAAATTTTCTAACATATCAATTCTATTTTTTTGCATGTTTTCATGTACTTTTATTTTATATTCTTTACTGTTAGGCACCCCAAAAAAAATTTGTAATAAAGGACTTAATAGTCTGTATATCGATTCATTTTTAAGCTTAGGTTTAATATATTCAAAATATTCATGTATTATTTTTTCGTCATAACCAATATTATTAGATGTATTAAAAAACATTTTATCTACCTTGCCTAAACAAAAAGGATTGTTTTGAATAAGTCGACCAACCATAACCCCATCAAATTCATTAGACAGTTCTAAAGCTTTGTCTAAATTATCAATTCCACCATTTAAAACAAATATAATGTTAGGATATTTTGTTTTAATTTTTCTTACAAAGCTATAGTCTAGTGGAGGTATGCTTCTATTTAGCTTTGGGCTGATTCCACTAAGTATTGCGTTTCTAGCATGAATGTATATTATTTGAATTCCACTCTTCAGTATTTCATCAATGAACTCTTCAAAAAAATCATAATTTAGTTGATTGCCAATACCTATTCTGCATTTAAGAGAAACCTGAATGTTTTCATTAACATGCATTGACTCTAAACATTCTCTTACTAACTTTTTGTTTTGCATTAAACATGCACCAAAACTCCCTTTTAGTACGGCTTTACTTGGGCATCCTACATTAAGATTAATTTCATCATAATTTAGTGAATAAGCAATTTTAGAACAATTTTTTAAGTCATTTAAATCTGAGCCCCCAACTTGAAGAGCTATTGGGTTTTGATTTTCTTTTTCAATTATAGGATTTATATTTTTTGAATGAATCATTGTTTTTGTAGCTATCATTTCCGTAAAAAGAAATGATTTTTTTGATAAGATTCTATAGAGAGTTCTGGCATAAGGAGTTGTGTAACTCATCATTGGTGCAACACAAAACTTTCTATCTATTAATTTATTATTCATATTAAAACGCTATTAATATCAACCTAATATATTTTTTAAATAAATAATTAATAATAAGAATATTTTTTTGAAGGAAATTTTTTATTTTTAACTTCATTTACATACTTTTCTACTGCAGAGCTGATAATATGATTGAGATTTAAATATTTTTTTACAAATTTTGGCTTAGTTTCCATTGAATCTATATTTAATATATCATTAATTACTAGGACTTGAGCGTCACAATATTTTGATGAACCGATTCCTATTGTTGGAATTTTAAGAACACTGGTAATTTTTTTTGCAACTGGTTGTTTAATGCATTCTAGAACAATAAATTTTGAACCAGCTTTTTCTAATTCTATTGCTAATTTAATAATGTTTAAAGTTTCTTTATTATTTTTGCCAACACTTTTGATTTTTTTAAAGTTAGAAAACTTTTGAGGAGTTACACCAATATGACTCACAACATTTATTTTATTTTTTGTTAAATGTTCTAAAATATTAATATTCTTTTTATCATTTTCTAATTTTACGTAATTTGCTTTAGTGTGATTTAAAAGATCTTTAGCATTTTTTAAAGCTTGTTTTTTAGTTTGATAGGTATTTATTGGCATATCAATAACAGTTAATGATTTTTTTACATTGTTCACAACGGCTTTACCATGGTTCTTCATCATATCTAAAGTTATTGATTGAGTATTTTTCATTCCATATAAAGCTGTACCTAATGAATCACCAATTAATATTATATCAACTTTTCCATCAAGAATTTTTGCTAAAGATTTTGTATAAGCAGTTAGACATGTAAATGGTTTCATTTTTTTCTGACTAAGTAAACTTTTATAGGTTATTTTTTTCATTAGAAATTTTATATAAAAATATTTTTATTCTGATTTTAATAATGTATTTTATTCTTTTTAAAAAATATCTTAAGCTAATTTTATATCTTTCCTTTGAATAATAGGAATTTCTTTTACTGGCAAATGTATTAATGCTGAAAATGCACCAACTCCAATTCCTACCCACCATACAATTTCGTAACTACCATAAATATCATAAAATAAACCACCTAACCAAACCCCTACAAAAGATCCTATTTGGTGCGATAGAAAAACAATACCATATAAAGTTCCCATATATTTTAATCCATAAATATGTCCAATTATGCCAGAAGTTAGAGGAACTGTTGCTAACCATAAAGCCCCCATAACAATGGAAAAAATTGCTACTGACATTGGAGTTATTGGTAATAAAATAAAAAATATAGCAGCTATAGTTCTTCCAGTATAAATCATAGAAAGTAAATATTTTTTAGTATAGTTTTTTCCCAAAGCTCCTGCGCCTATTGATCCTATAATGTTAAAGAAGCCTATAAGCGCTATCGATAGCGCCCCTAATGATTCAACTGAATTACAAACATAACTTATTATACTGCCTTGGATAATTGGGCTACTTGACTCAGCTATAAATGCTGGAAAATGTGCAGTTATAAAAGCTAATTGAAAACCACATGAAAAAAACCCCAAGAAAAGCATTATATATGTAGGATCACTTATAGCCACAGTAAGTGCTTCACTTAATTTTTCTTCAGAATTATTTTTATTAATTATTTTGGGGGTAGTTTTTAAAAGAGGAACCAGAACAATAGTAAATAAACTTATAAAAGTAAAAACAACAAATACTGAAGACCAAGGCATGATTCCTAAAAGTAAAGCAGCTAACGGTGGCCCAACTACTTGACCTCCAGAGCCTGCTGCTGTTGTTATTCCTAATGCTAATGATCTGTTTTCTGGAGAGGCTGAACGTCCAACGACTGCTAATATTGGACCAAATCCGCTTCCTGCAATTCCAAAACCGATTATTACATTTAAAAATTGATGAGCTTCTGGAGATGAAGCAGTACTACTAACAAAAACACCAAGCGCATACAAAAGAAGACCTACAGTGATTGCTTTTCTGTCACCATACTTTTCTGCAAATGCACTAAATATCGGAGTACCAATTCCCCATGCTAAATTTTGTATAGCTATTGCAAGAGAAAATTCAGAACGAGCCCACATAAATTGTTCAGCTATAGGTATTTGAAATAATCCAAATGTAGAACGTATAGCAAAACTAATAAGTAAAATTAAACTTCCACCAATTAGTATAGGAGTAAATATTGAACTACTTTTTTTTATACTCATTAAAATTTTACTTAAATTAAATTAAGCAGTAACAGCTAGGTTTATATTTTACTATTTAATAATAGAACTATTTACTTGTTGTCTTTCAGACTCTTCTTTTTCTGGGATAATGTATGCAACTGCACAATGATCTAAACAATAAGGTTTATCTTCAAATCTTTCTTTGTCACAAAAATGAAACTCAGGCTCATCAGGGTGTCCCATAGGCCACTCGCAACCCCTCTTAACAGCAGGAGAAAATAAATTTCTTACTACTGGCTTAAAAGATAGTGTTTCCCTATTTTGCATATTACCTGATTCTTGTTTGCTCTCAAAATTCAGTTGAGGCATTACTGGGGACCGAGCTTTTTTTCTATCAGGTTTTACAGCTGTTCTTCTAATTGGAGATGGACGTCTTTCTAGACCGATTCTATGAGCTTTTCCTACAACAGCATTTTTTGTAAATCCAAGAAGTTTTCCAATCTGGGCAGTCGGCAGCCCCTGACTCCACAGTTCTCTTAGTTTTGTTACATTTTCATCATTCCAAGGCATATATATTTAATAAGTTTTTATTTTAAATTAACTACATATAGTAGTTTAATATAAGAATAATATACTAAATATGGCTATTAAAAAACAAAAAAGTCTTATTTTTTTTAAAAAAGCACTAAAAACATACATATATTAATATATTTATTAACAATATTATGAAAACTATTAACAATTCTAGTCTTAATAAAAAAATTATTTTATTCAGGGCAGATTTAAATGTTCCGGTTAAGGGTGGAAAGGTTATAGATAATTCAAGAATTGAATCTTCCAAATCATCTATAAAAAAACTTTTAAATTCAAAAAATAAAATATTTATTTTGGCACATTTTGGAAGACCAAAAGGCAGAATTAATAAAACTTATTCGTTAAAATTTATATGCCCTTTACTTGAAAAAGAATTTCAAGTTAATAAAGTTCATTTTTTAGAAACATTAGATGATCTTGCAATTTCAAATAAAATTAAAGAAATGGAATTTGGTGAAATTTGTTTAATTGAAAATATACGTTTTTATTCTGAAGAAGAAAAAAATAATTATAATTTTGCAAAAAAAATATCCAAACATTTTGATGTATTTGTAAATGATGCCTTTTCGGCATCTCACAGGAGACATGCTTCCATAATTGGTTTTACAAATTTTTTGCCGGCTATTGCTGGAGATAGTTTAATAGAAGAAGTTAAACAAATTAATAATTTTTTAAGTAATCCTAAAAAACCTAATCTGGCAATAATTGGTGGTTCCAAAGTTTCAACTAAGATTGATTTATTAAATAATTTGGTAGAACTTTTTGACACAATAATTATTGGTGGAGCAATGGCAAATACTTTTTTATATGCAAACAATATCGAAATTGGAATGTCGCTCTTTGAAAAAAATTTTAATGAAAATATAAAAAAAATTCTATTAAAAGCAAAAAATTTTAATTGTAAAATTATTCTTCCAGTTGATGTGGTTTGTTCTAAAGAAATCATGGATAAGATAAATGTACGTCATTGCTCAATAAATAATGTTTTAAATGATCAAATGATTTTAGATATTGGTGAAAACACAGTTCAAATAATTAAAAAAGAAATTTTAAAATGCAAGATGTTGCTATGGAATGGTCCATTAGGAGCATTTGAGCACAAACCTTTTGAAATGAGTTCAGTCGAAGTTGCTAATATTATAAATAAATATTCTGCGGAGCTTGAAATATCTTCTATTGCAGGTGGTGGCGATACAATTTCTTTAATCAAATTAGCTAAAGCTGAAAAAGGATTTGAGTATATATCAAAAGCCGGAGGTGCTTTTCTTGAGTGGCTTGAAGGTAAAGAATCTCCTGGAATTAAGGCTTTAAAAGAAAATAAAGAAAATTAAATTAATCTTCGATTCTATATTTTTTTATTAAGGGAAATTGTGTCATTGTAAAAATAAAAGTGATTGGCATTATACCAAAAACTTTAAAATTAACCCATAAATCAGTTGATTGGGTTCTCCAAACAATTTCATTCAGAATTGCAAGTGCTATGAAAAATCCTATCCATCTTTGAGTTAAAATTTTCCACCCCTCTTCTTTTAACTTAAGAGCTGCTCCTAATAGAAATTTTAAAAGTGGTTTTTTAAGCAGTATTCCTAAAAATAAAATGAAGGCAAATAATAAATTTATAATTGTTGGTTTCATTTTAAAAAAAGTTTCATTGTCAAAATAAATAGTTAAGCCACCAAAAAATAATACAATTGCAGCACCAACAGTTGGCATTATAGGTATTTTTTTTTCTAAAATATATGAAAACAAAACTGCAATTATGGTTGCGATCATAAAAGGTATTATTGATTCTTTTAAACCATTTCTTGTATAAAAAATAAAAAACACGGCAAGTGGTCCAATATCAATTAATAATTTTGAAATTGATTTCATAGTTGCTCCTCTAAATTCAAAATTGACCTTGCAAATTTTTTTGCGCTGAACTCTTTAAGATCATCAATTCCTTCACCTAGACCTACATAACATATAGGTATATCATATTTATTTGCAATCGAAATTAATGCCCCACCCTTAGCAGTGCCATCTAATTTAGTAATGATAATTCCTGATAAATCAAGATTATTACCAAAGATTTCAGCTTGTTTAATCATATTTGTTCCATTAGTACCATCCAAAACAAGTATAGTTTTAATAGAATTTGATTTAGCAATTTTTTTTATTACGTTATTTAGTTTTACTAATTGATTTAGAAGATTAGCATTATTTGATAATCTTCCAGCTGTATCAATTATTAAATAATCATATTTTTCATTAATAAATTTTTGTACTGATTGATATGCAACACTTGCGGGATCTTGGTTTAAATTTCCGTGAAAAAAATCATTTTTATTACTTTCTGCCCAATTTTTTAATTGATCAACTGCAGCAGCTCTAAAAGTATCGCAAGCTGATATTAATATTTTTTTTTCAAGATTTAATTTATTTGCTAATTTTCCAATCGTTGTTGTTTTTCCACTGCCATTTACTCCAACAAAAAGAAGAATAGTTGGCTCTATATTAACAGTATCAAACAATTTTCTTTCTTTTGGCTTCAATATATTTTCAATTTCAATTGCTAATATTTCTAAAATAGTTTCTGTAATGTTTTCATTACTAATTTTCTGTTTTTTTATAGAGTCTATTAATTTTTTTGTAACATCAATGCTAATATCAGCAGATATTAAAATAGACTCTAATTCTTCTAAAGTATCATTATCAATTTTTTTATTTTTAAATGAATTTAAAATATTTGATGATAGAAAACTTGATGTTTTTTGTAAATTTTTTTTAAAATGAGAAAATACACTCATATTCTTTTTGCTAAAAGTACGTTGTTCTCAATACCTGTATAAATACAAGGCACTATGTTGCCTTCACCAACTTTCTCATTTAATTCAACTTTTATAAAATACTGGTCTTTTCCCTTTGAAATATTTCCTTCATTTTTTTCAATTAATAACATGCTTTTCTTGCCAACTTTTTTAATTAGGTGCTTAGAAAGCATAACATTACCCTTATCCCTTAATTTTTTTGCTCTATTCTTTATAAGCACATTTTCTACTTGAGGCATTAAAGCTGCTGGAGTTTTATCTCTCGGAGAGTATGGAAAAACATGTAGATGAGTTAAATTACACTCATCTATTAATTTCATAGTTTCTTTAAACATCTCTTCTGTTTCAGTTGGAAAACCAGCAATAATATCAGCACCAAAGGTCGCATCTTTTCTTAGTGACAAAACTTTATTGCAAAATTGAATAGCCTGTTCTCTAGTATGTCTCCTTTTCATTCTTTTTAAAATAAGATTACTACCAGATTGAAGGCTTAAATGAAAATGAGGCATTAATTTCTCCTCAGACAGCAAAGGCCAAAATTCATCATTAATTTCTGCACAATCAATTGATGAAAGACGTAATTGCTTTAATTCTGGAACTAGTTTTAATATTCTTTTAATTAGATTGGATAATGTTGGTTTGCCAGGCAAGTTTTTACCATAGTCAGTTATATCAACACCAGTCAAAACTACCTCTTTATAACCATTACAAACTATTTTTTTTATCCTATTGATTATATCTCCTGCAGGCACACTTCTATTATTACCTCTACCGTAAGGAATTATACAAAATGTACAACGATGATCACATCCTTGTTGTATTTCAATATAAGCTCTGGATTTTCCATCAAATTTTTCAATACTTGAATTAGTTACTGATACTTCATTCATGATATTATCTACTTGAATAGTTTTTGAGAAATCAATCTGATCCCAAGTATTATTTAAGAGTTTTTCTTTATTACCGACAACCAGGTCTACTTCTTTTAATGATTCATATTTTTTTGGATTTATTTGTGCAGCACAGCCTGTAACTACAATTTTATTGTATGGATTATTTTTTTTAGCTTTTCTAATTTCATAATTAACTTTTTTTTCAGCTTGAGCAGTCACAGCACATGAATTTATAATAGTTAAATTTTCAAGTTTATACTTAGTTATGTGATCTTTAATTATTTCACCTTCATAAATATTTAACCGACAACCTAAATTAATTACTTTATTTTTTTTCATTTAAATTTCAACTTTTCCATGATAACTAATTTCAGCAGGGCCTGACATAATCGCTTCATCATTTACTATAGAAATATTTAATGAACCTTTTAATAATTTTACTTCAACATGATTTGAGAGAAGATTTTTTTTAATCCCTGCAAATACCGCTGCACAAGCACCACTACCACAAGCATAAGTAATACCAACACCTCTTTCCCAAACTTTCATTTCAATAGTTTTTGAATTTATTATTTTTATAAACTCAACATTTGTTTTTTTTGGAAAAAATTTGTGATGTTCAATTTCAGGACCTAATTTTAACAAATCTAAATTATTTAAATCTTTACCAAAGAAAACAATATGTGGATTCCCTACGTTTACAGCAACTCCTTTTGAGAAACCTTCTATATTTATTGGTATATTTAGAGTGTCTAATTTTTCACTCAAAGGTATATGATTCCACTCATTTGATATTTTTCCCATATTGACACTTATATTGTTTTTATCAATACGCTTCGCTTTTAATAAACCTGCATCAGATAATATATTGACTGAATTTTCATTTTTTTCTTCCATAATCAATTTTGCTACACACCTTGTGCCATTTCCACAAGCTTCAGCTTTGTCACCACTAGCATTATAGATTTCAATAATTACATCTTCCTTGCCTTTAGGATTATTTATTGTAATTAATTGATCACACCCTGCACCCCTTCTTCTATCACTTAATTTTTTAATTAATTCGTCGGTAATAGCTACTAATTTATTGCGATTATCAATAATTACAAAATCATTGCCTAGGCCATGCATTTTTATGAAATTAATTTTTTGCATATCAGTTTTATACCTTTAATTTACTTAGTTTTCTTGAAAAATTTACTTTTATCATTTCTTGACTTTGTTGCTATCAATAAATACAGGGTGTTCTTTAAATCCTATATTGTTAGCTAATAAGCTTGTTACAATTGTGATAGGTACATCAGCCCACGAGTTTCGTGCCCTGGTGTAAAACAAGTATTGGGGAATTATGTTTGATACTTTGAATGATAAATTTGAAACAATAGTTCGCAGCATTAAGGGCAAGGCTATTATTTCAGAGTCAGACCTCGATTTGACTATGAGAGAAATTAGAATTGCTCTTTTAGAGGCTGATGTTTCTCTTATTGTTGTCAAAAATTTTATTACTAATGTTAAAGAAACAATACTTGGAAAAGAAATTTTGAAATCTGTCAAACCTGACCAGATGATAATTAAGCTTGTTCAAGATGAGTTAGTTAAAATCTTAGGTTCAGAAAATCAACCATTAAATATACAATCTTCTCAATTAACCAAAATACTTTTTTGTGGCCTTCAAGGATCTGGCAAAACTACTTCGGTAGCTAAACTTGCAAATTATATATCAAAGAATTCTAAAAAGAAAATTTTATTATCTTCAACTGATATCTATCGACCTGCTGCACAAGAACAACTAAAAATTTTAGCTGGACAAGTTCAAGTAGATTTTTTTAATCACGATTTAAAATCTTCAGTGGCAATTGTTGAAGAAACTTTAAAATATGCTGAAAAAAATTTGATTGATATTATTTTGTTAGACACTGCAGGCAGACAAGTAATTGATAAAGAATTAATGAATGAACTAATTGCAATAGAAAAAATATTTAAACCACAAGAAACTTTATTAGTTGCTGATGCATTAACAGGTCAGGATGCAGCTAATGTTGCAAAGAATTTTGATGATGCAATTAAAATTTCTGGCTCTATTTTAACTCGTGTTGATGGAGATAGTCGAGGAGGTGCAGCATTATCAATTAAAACTATTACTAACTCTCCCATTAAGTTTATTGGAATTGGTGAAAAAATTGAAAACTTTGAAATGTTTTATCCTGAACGTATTGCTCAACGCATTCTTGGAATGGGTGATATAGTTTCGCTCGTAGAAAAAGCTTCAGAAAATATCAATAAGAGTGAAATAGAAGAAATGGCAAAAAAAATGCAAAAAGGAAAATTTGATTTAGAAGATTTTTCTAAACAACTTAATCAAATGGGTAATATGGGTGGAGTTTCTGGAATATTGTCAATGTTACCAGGTGTTTCAAAAGCACAAAAGTTAATGGCTGAAAATAAAATTAGTGAAAAATTGATTAATCAGCAAATAGCCATTATTAATTCTATGACAAGAAATGAAAAATCTGATCCTGATATAATTAAAGCATCAAGGAAAATAAGAATATCCAAAGGATCAGGAACTCGAGTTCAAGATGTTAACAAACTTTTAAAACAATTTCTTCAATCACAAAAAATGATGAAAAAAATGAAATCAATGGGACGAGGAGGAATTCCTAATGATTTATTAAATAAACTAAAAGGAAATCTTCCTCCAAATTAACAGAAAGGATTTAAATGCCAGTTAGAATAAGATTATCAAGAGGAGGGGCAAAAAAAAGACCCTTTTATAGAATAGTTGTTGCAGACTCTAGAAGGTCTAGAGATGGAAAATTTATTGAAAAAATAGGAACCTACAACCCTATGCTTCAGAAGGACAATCCTGAAAGGGTTAAACTAGATATCGAAAAGGCAAAAGATTGGATATCAAAAGGTGCTCAACCATCTGACAGAGTTACTTTATTTTTAAGTCAATTAGGAGTTGTTAAAAAACCTATTATTACTGAAAAAACTAAAAAACATTTGCCAAAGAAAAAAACTAAAGAAAAAGCTGAGGCTGCAAAAGAATCTACACCAGCTGAAGAAACAAAAGCTGAGGCTGCAAAAGAATCTAAACCAGCTGAAGAAACAAAAGCTGAGGCTGCAAAAGAATC
>MDTE01164016.1_pt1 | contig 18777 bp, 10 predicted proteins | sample 811231 | NCBI WGS metagenome assembly MDTE01 (sample SAMN05326651, study PRJNA326480) | marine metagenome | isolation source: seawater | place: Indian Ocean: Red Sea | collected 2010 | reverse complement strand
GTTTGATCTGTCGCCCCTACTGTATCAACATAATTTCCTGGTTGAGCTGCTGTCTGATATGAACGGGCTTGGCTATTCACATAGTATCCTAAGTCTGCTAGTAAACAATCAGAACTAGCGATAGAAGCTGTATCGGGATTATAAGATCCTGCCAAACATGGAGTTTGATCTGTCGCCCCTACTGTATCAACATAATTTCCTGGTTGAGCTGCTGTCTGATATGAACGGGCTTGGCTATTTACATAGTATCCTAAGTCTGCTAGTAAACATGCTGAACTATTATTAGAACCAGTATCGGGATTATAAGATCCTGCTAAACATGGAGTTTGGTGATCTGAACCAATTGTATCTACATAATATCCCGGAGAGGCTTGTGTTTGATGAGACATGCCTGGTTGACTAGTATAGTTCCCTAAATCTGCTAGTAGGCATGCTGAACTGTCATTAGAACCTGTACTAGGATTATAAGATCCTGCTAAACATGGAGTTTGGTGATCTGAACCAATTGTATCTACATAATATCCTGGAGAGGCTTGTGTTTGATGAGACATACCCGATTGGCTAGTATAGTTCCCTAAATCTGCTAGTAGGCATGCTGAACTATCATTGGAACCTGTACTAGGATTATAGGATCCTGCTAAACAAGGGGTTTGGGTTGATGATGCTATTGTATCTACATAATGTCCCGGGGTGGCTATAATACAAGATGCTTGAGCGGAATTAGATTGGTATTCGCCAAGGTCACATGCAGTTTGATTTGATGATCCTGTGCTATTTACATAATAACCAGGTTGAGAATCTAAACAAAATTGTTGAGCGCTAAGTGGTTGATACATACCAACTAAGCAAGGCTCTTGTAATACTGATGCAATCATATCTATGTGATGTCCTGGTTGAGCATCTAAACAATTAATTTGGCCGGTTGATGGTTGGTATGTTCCAAAGTCACATGGAACTTGACCTACTTGGCCTGGTTCAGAAACAAAATGACCAACATCAGCATCCAAACAGAAATAACGGCCATATTCTCCTGCAGAACATGAAATTGAGCGGGCGGGGTTATTTGGGAATATGTCATCAGGAATAGGAACACCATCTCCATCTTCATCCCCTACACCATGTGTATCAAAAATATTCAAAATACCGTCACCGTCAATATCTCTATCACCCAATAAAATTGATTCACCATATAATACAGTAGAAACTGGAATCAAAGAGTTTGATGTTGAGCCATCACCAAGTTGACCTACGTTATTTTGGCCCCAACAATATGATGTCTTTGATGTTGTAACAGCACAAGTATGAGATGAACCAGATGTGATTCCAACTACATTCATTGATTGGTTTAGTAAAACAAATTGAGGGGTCGGGTTGTTGGTTGTAGAATTTATTCCTAATTGGCCGTGTAGATTATCACCCCAACACATTAATGAAGCATTATCTAATATTGCACACGAATGTTTGTCACCAGTGGTTAGAGCTGTCATATTAGAATTTACATTAATCATCGTCATTGTTGATTGACTAGTGGTTGTGCCGTCACCTAATTGACCACGATCATTCCAACCCCAGCAACCAACAGTTGAATCTGAAAATAATACACAAGTATGATGTCTACCAGAAGAAATTGATACTACTGGGTTTTGATTAGTTACTGATACTGTTATTGGTGAATTTTTTGACAAAAATGTGCCATCTCCTAATTGGCCATGATTATTATATCCCCAACACATTATTGATTCATTATCAGTAATAACACAAGTATGAGATTCACCAGCAGAAATTGCTACTGCACTGCGGTTGGCCCCTAGATTGACGGAAACCGGAGTCTGACGATCTGTCGTCGTACCATCACCAAGTTGACCATGGTTGTTGTATCCCCAACATAATACAGAAGCATTGTCATCAATAATACAAGTATGGGATTTTCCTGCTGTTATTGCTACTGCTGTATTATTCAAACCGATGTCAACTAAAGTTGGAGGGGATGATACATTTGACCCTATTCCGAGTTGACCATATGAATTAGCCCCCCAGCAACTAATGCTACCATTATTCATTACAGCACAAGTATGATATTTTCCAAGGCCTGCACTTACAGCGTAAATAGAATCTAAATAATTTGTATTTGATAAACTAGAAAAATCAACAATTAATGGATCCTCTTCATATGAATTAGAAGAGGATGAATTACCCAATTGGCCATTATTATTGGAACCCCAACAATACATTTCTTGAGATTCTGTCATTAAGCAATTATGTTGCCCGCCTGATGAAAAAGTGGCAGGGGAAAAAATAGATCCTGTTTGAAATCCGGGTGAGTTTGCTATGCTTGTGTCGCTACTTTCCTCAATTTTCAATTGACTTGTTTCTGATATAGGGGATGCCATTGAAAATACAAATAAAAGTAAGATTATGATAGGGATTGAAAATTTTAGTGCCCTCGGGTGGTCGCTCATCATTTGATGCGGGGGATGATATGCATAAATTATTATTGTTACACAATAATATGAATTTATTATTTATATTGTAATTTTAATCTCCATCAAAAATATCTAATGTTGATGATAATTCTGCTATTTCTGACCTTATTTGATCCTTCTCTCTACCACTTAGATTTGAATCATTTAATTGTTTTTCAAGCCAAGCTATTTCTGATTTTACTGTCTCTCTTTCTTCACGATGTACTTCATCTGCTCTTGCCATTTGTAATCTTGCGGCATGTTGTCTAGCTGTTTTTCTACGAATGGTCAACTCCCTATTTCCGCCGGAGGAACGCTGTTGAGATTTTAGTTCAATATTTACAGGGTATGGGATTACAATACCCTCTTCTTCGAATACATCTGAAACTTTTTGTAAAATCCAATCCCTAGCAGGCCATTCATCTGAATAATCAGCAATCCAAGTGTAAATCCTAAAGTCCATAGAATATTCACCTAGAGAAATTAACAAAACTCTTGGGTTTGGATCATCTAAAGTATAGGGACATTTGTCTGCAACGGACAATAATACTTGTTTGACGTGGGGTGAATCTTCATCGTAAGAAACCGAAACATCAACTAATAGATTGATTCTCTTGGGTATTCCGTCCCCACCTCCTCTCGCCATATTTCTAATTGTGCTAGAAACGAGTGTGTTGTTTGGAATAATTATCAATTCCTCAGACCATGTTAATATTTTAGTTGATAATATACCTGATGAGACGACTTTTCCTTCAATACCATCAACTTCAATTCTATCCCCTACATCAAATGGACGATCTATTGCTAACAAAAATGAATTCAAGATATTACCAATAGTATGTTGAAGAGCCATACCTATAATTAATGAAAATACTGCAAGTGATGCTAAAATACCGGTTAATTCCAATTCTAATTCATTTAATATTAAATAAATACAAAAACACCAAATAATAATTCTCATTAGTCCACTAACAAAATTATTCCGACCTGTAACGGCAACACCACTAGAGTTAGAATTAAACCAAGCAAAAAATGGTGGAGTGGCAATTTTTATTGTAATGCTAACCATACTAGAAAAAATAATGATATAAATGATATTTAATAAATACATTATTGAAAGTAAAAAATCTGGAGACACCCATGCTAATGAAATGTTAATACAAATTGTTAATGAAAATAGCAAAGTCCTAATCGATAGGGGATCAAATAGATCATCATCCCACCCCGCCTTTGTTTTTGAAACGAAGTCACCTAATTTTTTCAAAAACAAATGCTTTGTCATTAATAAAAATGTAATTGATGATGCAATGCAAATGCCAATTTTCCCATAAAATGTTAGATTATTTAACCAATCAACCAGTGCTGAAATTTCATCCATTATTTGGCTCATTAAAACACCCCTATGCTAATATTTACAATTGTTGCGCGGAGCCGTCTGTTCTAATAGTTGTGTTAAGATATCAACCAGATGTGAAGAAAGTTCCAATAGTGATATCTAATAACATAACTGTTAGGTAACTGGAAATTGCTGCCATCCACATCATTGCTGAAAACTGACCCAGAGTAATTGATAATCCACCACCCCTTAATCTTGAAACAATTGCAGATAAAATTAACACCATCATTATTATCAAAATAGATGCTACCATTTTGAATAATACTATATTTGTTTCAACGCCACCAGCATCTTCCAAAACAGGTAATCCTAAACCACCTGCATTACTAGAAATTTCACCAAAATCAACACCCTCCATTCCTTGAGCAACTCCTGCCACGTTACTACCCAGCTGGAAAACTACAGCTATTGCAATATTAAAAGAAACAATTGTGGCTATTAATAATCCATAAGCAACGCCCCTCATAGTGCCAGCCGATAATGATCTACGCTTTCTTAATGATAGTAAATTTGTTGTGTTTTGGCTAACTAAATCTGCTACTGCTGCTGGTTCTCCACTCGCTTGCGCACCTTCCAAATATATCCTATTAAAACGCGAAACCATTGAAGAATTTACTTCTGCAGAGAACCAATCCCAACTTCTTTCTGAATCAATACGCAGCATTAAACGACTTTCTAGCCCTGCTATTGAATCATTTAAAGAACCAAAATCGATGCCCCTTAATGCTTTGATTGTTGCTGATGGTTCAGATGCACGGGCTTGAGCAGTTCCACCAAGTGCCCTAATAAAACCAGGATAAGAATCATCCCTCCTAACAATATTTTTTTCCTCGCGAGCTGCCGTTATACCTGGTATCAAAAAGGGGGTGAAAATCAAGGCAACTAGTATTAATCCATACAAATCCCATGAATCTTTTAAAGCTGCAGTATAAATGAAAACTACCATTAGAGTTGATACTAATAATGGAATAAGAATTATCCCAGAAGCCAACCATGTTTGGCGCATTTTTATACGATAATTTGTATCCAAATCGTGCCTTCCAAATATAGGGTCATCGGGCACAACTGCACGAAAAGCAACTAGCATAGAAATCTGCATTGTTACAAATAATAAAGCAGCAAGAATTACCCACCTAATTCTGATTAATGTACCAAAACCTGAGGATCCATAGTCATCAGTAACAAATAATACTAAATGAATACCCGCTACAACTAATCCAAAAATTCCGGTAGTAGTTAAAGAAATATAAATTTCTTTTAACATATCTACTGATTCTAATCTTGTATCGTATAATGTATCAAATTCTTTGGAAAATGTTTTTTGTTCTGATTTCATAAAAGCATCTATTGGCTGCCCTGCTTCTACTGAAAATGCCATTCTATCTAAAAAATCGCCCCAAATTGGAGATGGGCTTTGTCGGCCAATTATTCTAGATGCTTCTGGTAAACTAGTATGCCATTTTTCAACTAATACTTCAATAGATTGAACTTCTTTAGCTAACGCACCATAATCACTCATTTGCCTTAAAATATCGAACATAGATTGGGCACTTACTTCACCTAAACTAAGAATTCCCATACGAGTAATGAACATGTGCATTTCTTTTTCGATTAAAACTGCATCCCTCATTGTCTGAATTAATGGCCAACAACTTGCAGCAATCGTTGATATTAGTGGAAACATTAGTAATAAAATAATTCCAGAAGCACCAATAAATAACGAATTAAGTGAAAAATAAAGGATTATTGAAATTAGTAATCCAGCAACAAATGAAGGTAGAATAATACGTATTGCATAGTCACTTATTGACATCTCCAATCTTCTTATTGCAATTTGGTAAAGGGGTAATCGTTCCATTATTATCCCTCAATCATCGCCTATAGGATTCCAAACATCGATTGCATCTGAAAATGATTCCCAATCTTGTTGATAATAAATATCAATTAAATCGAAAACATCGTCATAATGTGTGATTTTTCTGTCAACCATTCTTTGTAATGCTTCAGTTCTTCTAGACATTTCTTCATAAATATCTCTTTTATTTTCAAAACCCATTAATGCAGCCATTTTATTTTCCATTAAATGTGATTGAAACATACCTCTGAAGTAATGTTTATCTCTTACAGGATCCCAATCAAACATACCACGAGTTAAAACTCCATCTGCTTCTTTATTATAACCAATCACTTCATCTATTCCCGTTATTCTACGAGCAATACCCCCGCCTGGGGCTTCTACTACTTCTTGGAATATGGCAAAATTCAAATTATCAAAAAATCTCATTGGAACATTAATTGGATCACCTGTAAAACGTTGAATCATTTTTACTATTGAAGATGCGTGAAATGTTGCTATTACAGGATGTCCTGTTTGCATTGCTTGGAAAGCTGTTGCCCCTTCAGCACCACGAATTTCTCCAATGATAATATATCTTGGCCGACTCCTTAAAGCAGCCTTCAATAAATCGAACATCTCTACGCGAGAATCTTCATTCTTTGAATCTCTAGTAACTAATCTTTGCCATAAACGGTGGCGTACTTTTACCTCAGGGGTGTCTTCTGCAGAATATATTTTTACATTGTGATCAATGAAAGGGAGTATTGCATTGAGAGTCGTTGTTTTTCCTGATGCTGTCTCCCCTGAAACTAATAACGACATACCATTTTCTAAACCTAACCATATGTAGGCTGCCACTTCTGCTGATAACGTACCCCATTGAATTAACTGAGTAATGGAAATTGTTTCTTCTGCAAATTTTCTTATTGTAAAAGATGAACCTAGCATTGATACATCATCTGAATAAATAATGTTTATTCTACTACCATCTAATAATGCCCCGTCAATTATCGGTTTACTGTCTGATACTGGTCTGCCAATACGTTCAGACATTGAACGTAGATATCTTTCAAGCATATCTCTATCTCTGAATCTAATATTAGAAGTGACCATCCCAAACACTTTGTGATCCATACTGATGTAACGTAAACCAACTGCATGGATATCTTCTAGCATCTCATCTGAAAGTAATGGCTCTAATGGACCTGAACGAACCAAATCTCGTATAATTGTATATTCTAATCGCTCCATTTGCTCTGTTGTAATACCAATTGGTTGTTCACCAAACCCCAAAAATTGACGAATTGGGTCACCTAAATTATTCATTGAGTTTACCTGGTTAGTTATTTTTGTATGTTTTTTAATCATATTTTTTAGCATAGATTCAAACTCAGAATCAGATGAAAAAGAAGGAGAGTTCGGGGCTTCTTTAAGCAACCTTTCAATTAATATTTGTTTCATAATTTCTTCTTCTTCGGATAGATGTGGTTCTATTCCAAACCACAATGTAGAACCGCCGCCTTCTTCATCATTTGGAGGGGCATAAACATGGGCGAATAATGGGCCTCTAAGGTGATAAATTAAATTCAATGGGTTTATTTTGGATGCATCTCTATCTAATGGCCCGTAATACATTGGGCGTACTCCATGTTTTTTTTCAAAGTCATCAACCCATTCTCTTAAATGGCTATATTTATCCATTACACCAGCCAAATCACCACGAGCAAATTCGAGTTCTTCTTCGGCCATAATTTAACACCTAACTCACTGCTGTAATATCTACAATAAAGCCCATGGTAGGTTCAACCCTCCAACCAATTCTTGGTTGAACGGGACCCATTGCTCGTAAAAATCTAGTAACCGCTAATGTTCTATTTAGGCCACCGCCAACTTCAGAAATTCGCATTTCTAAAACTACTTCAGCCGAAGAAGAAAGTGCCCTAACCAATTCATCAGATAATTCCTCTGGATCTAATAGCAACATCAATGAATGACCATCGGAACAAAATGACCTAAGTTCACTTAGTAATTGATCTGGTGAATTAGGATATTTCTTTAGAATGTACGATGCTCTATCAATAATGGAAACATCAGCATTCTTTATTGCTGGGGATTCTAAAATATCTGAAATCTGAACGTCTTTATCTACTTCATCTGATACCACGCCAAAGCGCGATAAAAGAGTAAAATCACCTTTTTCTGCTTCTTTGCTAAGTGAATATCCCAAGCTATCAACTTGTTCTAACCAACCCCTAGTAGTTAATTCAGTAGTAACTAAAGAAAGGCTAACTCCGTTAGCCACTAAACCATAAGCAAATCTTTGAGCAATTAGACTCTTTCCTGCACCGTTTTCACCAAAGACAACATACAATGATCTTTTTGGTAATAACCTACCTAAACTATCTGAAAGACTATCAGTTTCTAATTCAAAAGAATAGCCATTTTCATCATCAAGCAAGACGTATCACCTCAGTAAATGAATAATGTCCTACAACATTATTGTAAGAAACACTTTGGACAATTAATGTCACAAATATTTCCTGACCACTAACTAAGTTCACACCTGTTGGGCAAGCGTTTATTTCTACAACTTCTCCAATATCCCACGATGTCATATTATCCAAAATTCGTGTTTGGTTTACAGACGCTGCTGTACCATTTATTATTATTCCAATTGATGTTTCGTCTAGTGTTATATCCCCTATATTTTGTACAAATAATGATAAATTACAAGATAATTGATTCCAACTAATTTGTACAGGGTCGCTAATCAAATCTGCTCTGGTTCTAGAATCAACTTCTACTTCTAACTTAGCAGTATCAACTGAATTAGCTAACCCACCCCAAGATGAAATTAACAAAGTTGCAACCATACCTGCAGCAATCAATCCAGTTACTAACATAACTAATTCGCTAGCACCGCCATCAGCCATTATCACACCTCAAGTAAAAGCAACTCCTGATTGAGAACCCATTGTAGAAACAAAAATACGAGACGGATTGGAAATACCTAATCCATTAATTTGAAGATGGTGGACTTCACCCGAAAACAAAATGTTAGTTAAATTATGATATGCACTAATTCTAATTGGTTCATTGCCATCAATGCTGAACCAAGTGTTTTCATATAAAATTTCATTATTTCCTAAATTTGTAATATTTAAGTGGATTGTTCCATTAGATTCGGAAGCGTTTAACAAACGCAATTCTGGTTTAGTAGTTACATCTTCCATCGCTTCTGATGCTGTCTTTGCACTATCTGTTAATGACATCGATGCGAGAGCAAAAATACCGAGCAAAGTGGTTCCTACAATTAAGGCCGCAATACTAACTGAACCACCCACATTTCATTCCCCCTTAGGAATATTTTTGGAATCCCTCCAAGCCTCAATCATTGCACTAAACATTAACAATTTACGATGTGGTAAATGAGTTGGAGCTGTGCTGTTTATTTCTGGATCTGCCAATGTAATTAAAGACATTAAATCTGAGTTTTCTTCTTTTGTAATCATTTTAGTTGTTATTGCTTTTTCAAGAAATGTTGTTGCTGATGCTGCTGATAAGTTGTCCAATAATAGGGCTGCAATCTCACTAGTACTAACAATATTTTCTGATGATAAAATATCATCTCTTTTATTTAAAAATGGGTTTAATTCTGCTACTTTTTTCTCATATAAGTCGTGAAGATTTTCTTCTATTGTAATATTGTTTTCATCATTATTAATTTGCTCTCTATCAACCATTTCGCTATCTGATGATTGTGTTTCTGATACTTCGCCATCTTCATCTATTGTAATTAATTTATCAGTTGGCAAAGAATTATTTGTTGCATCAAAAGTATTTATTTGAGTAAGTCTAGCTTCCATTATTCCCATTGTCGCTTCTATACGATCAAAACGATCATCAATACGTTGTTCTATTGCTTTAGTATCTATTGTATTTGAATGATTTTCTTGCTTTGGTTCTGGTGTTTGAATTTCTATTCCACTTGCACCAACCCTGGCCCTTGACGGGGCTGGAGCAAGTGTCCATGCATCTTCTTCAATCGGCCTTGTTTCTGGCGGAACTAATGAATCATCAATTGATAATGAAGAAAATTTTTCCAACCTCTTCACTGATTCTTTTTCCGGCTGTTCAGAAATAGAATCGGGGGTGCTTTCCTTACTTCTGAATATCTTCATGTTGTCAACTCCCCACTTCTGCCCCCCAAGGGGGGGCAGGGGGTTATCATTGTATCATCAAACGATTGTTTGCCCATTATCAACGCTGTTGTAGTGTAACTGTGCATAAGTTTCACCGCCACCGTTGATTAAAACGCGTAATTCTTGATCATCTCCGACGGATGGTGTACAGTCCGCTGATGTGTCAATTGGCACTAAGAATGTTTCACCTGCATCAACAGATGATCCTGTTGTTAATGCTGTGCCATCAAGATCTGTCGCAATGGTGTCAAAATCGTTAGTATTTGTTTCGGCTGTGCCTGCAGTTGCGTCTTCACAAACAATAAACCAAGACATATCTGAAAGTAATGTTGTATCTGAACCTGCACTAAGTTGAACAATTAATGTTATTTCATCGGCTGTTCCACCGGCGCCTGTATCGTCGCTAACATATGCTCCAATTAATTGGATTTTACCACTGATTTCATCCCTTGTATCATCGCCTGTTGCTTCCGCCCTTTGCTGAAGCTCTTCTGCTGTTTTGATGATGATTGTTGATGCCACAGCAGCAACTAAAATTAATGCAATGAATATAATCATTGCACCTATTCCTATTGCCCCTTCTTCATTCTTGTTTAATCTCATTTTATTACTAGACATATCCCCACATCCTGCTGGTCATATCTTAGCGCGGTAGGTATATTAATCTAGTCATGGGGTATAACGGGATATCCCACAGATTATTTCAATATTTCAAGAGAAAGTGAAACATATTCTACTTGATTTGGTTCTAAGACCCTTATAAATGGCCAAGAAGGAGAAACCCACCCGGGTGGTACCCAAGGCATAATTAATACATCCGTCATAATTTCATTGCTTTTATTTTCAACTCTGGAATCCATAACTAATCCATGACGAGATAATGTATATCCTGTTTGAATAGAAAGTTGTTCTTGTAAACTTCCTGGTGCACCTATGTCTCTTATTGCTGCCATCGGGGAAGGGGTTATGGTGAAAACCACTTGAGTTGATTCCCCTGGACTTAACCTAGGGATAGATTGTGCTAGAGGAGTTGCACGCCAATTTGGTGGCGTGGGTGCTTTGATGTTGAAACTAGGTAATGGGCTGTCATTTGTATTTTCAATTTTGACGAATAATTTGCCAGTTTCATCACCAACATTCCACCTAGCTTCTACACCCATCCAAAATTCATAAAAAATAAATGGATTAAGTGCTGCACTATTTGCTAATAAATGTTCAACTAAATTTTCCAATTGATTGGATGATTCATCAAATGCACCTCTTTGAATTAACGTCTCCGCGGTTTTCATGGTTAGTAAGATATCAATAAGCTCTGTTTCACTGGCTGAACGTTCTTTCATAATAGTATGTAACATGCCTATTGAACGGTGCATCCTACCAATTTGATCTCGTAATTTATTAATGTCGGAAAGTGCGTTTTTTATGCTTTTTGATGCATCTCTGGTATGTTTATCTATAATTGATTCTTGAACAATATGTAAATGTTCATCTAATATTAAATTCAATCTTGTTACCTGCGCTCGATAATTGTTACTACCTACTTCATTTGCCGCTTCAAACATTTTCATCCACCTCTATATTTACACTATGAGATTCGCCCCAACGCTGGCCAATTGTTATTCTACGTAAATCTGTAGATGGGGAACCTAATTGTTTCAATAATTCTTCAGTTTCTTGCTCTAGTATTTCCATACCTTCAAAAATCTTTGACCATGCATTTTTATTGAATTCAATTGCCATAAACACAATAATTACCCCAAACAAAGAATACAACAATGCTGTTCCAATATTTGATGTTGACCACAAAATTTCAGACGGCATTGCTAATGCAATAAATATGAAACCCAGTGGTGCAAAAGCTAATTTTAGTCTTAATTGATTAACTATTTTTTTCATTTCTTGTTCATGGTTTTCAATTACTGAGTCATACCCGCGTTGTTTATTTTTATAATCAGATAATAGAGGGGGTATTTCAAAATTAGTTGATCTATATGCAATCAATAAAATCCAAAATAATGAAATTAATGCCAAAGTTAAGTTAACTATTGGCCCCAAATTGTAATGAGTTGTAACGCCAAGCATTACTGAACCAGAATAGGCGCTTAACATCAACGAGCGTTCATCTTCTACAGCACGTTGTAATAATCTTAATGAAAGACCAATTAATATGATGCTAATTGGAATTAGAATTAGTAATGGTAAGGACCATGATTTAACATCAAACATTACTGATTTGATGTCGTTTGTTTCATCATCTCCTTCCATAAATGGTGATTCTATTAATACTTCACAACTAGCAGTTATTTCAGAATCCCACCAATCTAAAGCTTTAGATTGGACATTCCATTTTAATTCACGTGATTCAAATGGATCAAGTGATACTATTGCTTTGGTGGGATCATCCAAAATAGAAATTGATTCATCACAATTTAAAGTTGCAACCACTCCTAAAGCAGTACCGGCATTTCCTGTATTTTTTATCGTAGCAATCATTACACCATCATTAGATTCAACTATTGATGTCAAGCCGTCTAATGTAAGAGAAACAACGGATGGATCTGCCCATGAATCAACATTAAGGTCTAGATTTATTTTTGTGTTTGATAAATCATCTAAATTAGTCAAATTAAAAGTTACAGTCCACCTATCTCCAGGGGGGATATTAGCAGTCTCTGGCAATTCTGCTCTCAAAGTGATTGTTTGCAAAAGAAGAGGGGATACTGGATTAATAGTAAAAGGAGAATTATCTAAAATAACAAATCCTTCTCCATAATTTATCCAAAATTTCCAATCAATATCGCCTTCATATAAATCTTCATCTATATGTCTTGTAATATTTGTAATATTTAATTCATAAGATATTTGGCGGGTGTCTGCTGTTTTTCCTAATGATTGTACGTGCATCCAAACTAATGGGATATCATGAACTCTTTGTCCGCCAGATAATTCATTAAAAACATCAGTGTGTATTCTAGTAATCTGAAGTTTTGTCATTAACATGGCATCTCCTGAAAAATTATCTTGAGGAGAAAATATGATACTAAGATCTGCTTCTTCGCCATTGTAATGATTAGAAGCTATACTTTTTACATTAAATGAAAAGGTACTTGAAGATCCACTATCTAATGTGTAATTTGTAGTTTCACAATTAGAAACTATCCAACGACTGGGATTTGTTATTTGACAAGTTACATCTAGTGAAACATTATGATTGCCGTCATTTGAAACCTCTATTTCGAAGTCTCGATTCTCCCCAGGTAATAATTGAACCAAATTGGGGAAGTCATCTGAAGATAATACAAATATTGGCTCTATATTGAATTTAATTAATGATGTTCCTGAAATTGTATTGTCAGTAGCATTAATTGCAAATAATGTCAAATTGTGAACTGTTCCTGATTCTAATCCTAAATCTGGAGCCATTGGGGGTACACTAACATCAACTATAATTTGCCAAATTTCATTTTCATCCGCGTCTATTGACATATTTTGGGGTCTAATTATAGCATCCCAACCGTTGGGCATTTCTGTTGAGAAGTTAATTAATTCATCTATATTACCAATATTTGTCACATTTACAGGTATACTTATATTCATCCCAGGAACTACTGAAAATTCTTCTCGGTGTTCGAATTGAATATGGTGGTTTGGCAATATTTCCACATATGCATCAATCCTTGATTTTTCTTCCAGCCCATGATAAAGTACTATTTCTGCTGTATGATTTTTGTCTGCTTTGGCAAATGGTCCTGAAGTAACTTCTATTTCTATATCTATATATTCTCCAGGCTCTATTTGAAAAATTTGATTGGAAATAATTGTCATGTTTATTTCATTGAAATCGTGTTCTAAATCAATAAAGAATTCTTGCATACTATTGCCAGTATTATGTGCTTTCAATACAATTGTGCCTGTTGATGAAACAGGGATTACTGCCAACACATAATTTGGATCCAAATGTGCATTGATTATTTCTTGAACAAATATTTCAATTATTTCTTGGGAAATTATGTTACCATCATCATCTAATATTGAAAATATTAATTCTGGATAGGAGTCTGCTCTTGCACCTTGGGGCGCTGTTACATAAACAATTAATGATGTGTTATCATTACCAATAGATGGCCAATTATCTATTGATGAACCAAGATGTTGTACATGATTATGGGACAACGAGATTGTCCAATTTTCTGGACCTGTTGTATTGAAAGTAAAATTAGACCGGTGGTTTCCTATATTCGTAACATTCAAATTAATTGAAGACATATTTTCGGGAATTACTGTAATTAATGGTGGTTTTTCTATACTTGCAGAAGTATATTCTGCTATATCTAATGATATTGTTAAAGTTGTGTTGGGGGCCTCAATACCACTACTTAATGCCCCAGATAATGTAAGATTAGCAACGACATCGAAATTTATCAAACCAGCTAACGGCAACAAATCAATTGGACCTAATATTGAAACTATATGAGACTCTGTATCTCCCAATATTATTGAAACATTATTAGGATTAATGGAACTATTCCATCTTTGAATTTCATTAAACCCAGCACCAGAATTTGATGGGTTGAAAGATGTCGGATTAACATCTAAATTAACATCAACAGTTGCTGAAAGATTGCTGATCAAATTATGTCTTAATTGCATATCAATGTCAACGAAACGTGTGATTTGACCGGATGATATTTCAGACTCATTAATTGAAATGTGATTTTGTGGAGTCAATAATTCAACCATGACTGTGGGTTGGACTTCCAATATTGTCTGTTGTATGTTTGGTAAACCAGCGCCGATTGGTTTTACCGAAGTCAATAGAAATAATTGATTGCCTTCTGCTAATTTTGTTGTTGGATCAAATGGTATTGTTAAAGCGGGAGGGGTCACAGTTACTACTACTATTATTTCTTCATTAACAGTCATATATGGGGTTGTAGATGGGTTCATGGTAATTTGCCAACCGGGGGCAATTTGTTGAAAACCTGCACTTAAATCAAATAATGATGGTGCCGTTCCTGTATTTTTAAGTGTATATTGGATATCTATTTCAGTGCCGGGTATTACTGGAATATTCCAATCGCTACGGTTTAGTGTTCCTTGTATTATATCCCCCGCCATTACCGTACTAGATGAATGAAGGAAATATGACTCTGCAACACTTTCTATTTCCAATGTAATAATATCTGATTCTGAACGATTGGTTCCAAACGGAACTGTAATAGGTACGATTATCGCCTCTGAAGATGATGCATTAATTATTGATGTTTGAAGAGGGATTGTAGAACTATTTGACCACCCTTTGGTATCTGTAATTGTGATGTTAAATCTATCAGGTAATTCCCCAATATTTTGAACCATGAAAGTAAGTGTTGTTGATTGTCCTGGTTCAACTGCCCTATCACTAGGGGGTACTATTGATGATCTGTATTGGCTGAATGAAACAACCCTGGGGGTAATTGATTCAGAGTATGATGATGATGAATTAAAATATACTATCCCCCCTAAATCATAATCGCCAGTCAAATTTACGCCATCGATTAAAACTGATATTATTTCTACTGGCGGGGGGCTATAAATACTGTCAGCTAAAAGAATCTTTGTTGATGATGTTACATATACAATATTGCCGCCACCATGGGGGGTTAACGATATGTTTGCTGTGGCTGATGTGTCTACATTTCCTGCATTCCTTACCCCCAAATAAGCAATAGCATTTTGATGTGGTAGACGTGTTCCTGCTGCGGGTAATGTATCTGAATATACTTCTCCTAAATTAGTGTCTTGAACATCATAATTTTCTATTAATTGGTTGTTTAAATTATCAGAATCGCCTGGAACTGTAGCATATATTCTAGCTTGTTGAGTGGCCCCTTGAGTGGCAACCCAATTGAAAATATATTGATTAATTGTACCTGGTACCATGCTAATTGGTTGACTATCAATTAAAACAAATCCAGAGCCATTGCCATTATTAACATAGAATGATAAAATTCCCGAGGCTAGGGCTAAACCATCATTACTAATTGTAACCCTAACGCTTTGAGTTGTCTCTGCCAAAATAGGGGTTCCTGCATTGAGATATGATGATCCAATCCAATCCAATGATGAGATGTTAATATCTGGTTCAACCGCCCTTCCCGCCGCATCTGATAAATTCAAATTTTTTGATAGGGTTGTTGTTGTATTCGTGATAGGCGAAAGTATTGATATCATAATTATTAATAATAATATTAGAGTTTTATATTTCATATTTATTCACCATTAATTTTTAATCGATTTTCATTTGAGTAACGAATTGTAATTTGTTTTGTGTCGATAGTTGTGCTAAATATTCATTCGTTTTACCTTTATTATTTACTTGTATTCTGCATTCAGATAAGTTGGTTTTTTTGAATAATGAATGCTCTTTGAATAAGTGTACATATATGTAATATGTGCCTTTAATTGCATTTCCCTTTTTCCAATAAATATTTTCTACAGGGGTGGAAGATTCTCCTTTTTTATTCATTTCTAAATCAAGAATTCCTCCTTCTGACGATTTGGGATTTCTTGGATGGATCACTTCTTTATTGGGTGTGACAACTAATAAATTCAAATCGTTTTTATTATTCCATAATATTGAAATTTGGGGTTCTCCTGATTTTGCTGAATTTGTTTTTAACCTTTCATTAAATTCATTTGGTGTTGTTTCATCAATATTCAGTGGCTGTAAACCGCCGCGTTTGTAAGATTGGTTCAGGGCTTGGTGGAGGCGGGATTGTTTCTCCTCCTCCAATTCCTCTGGATTCATTTTTGAAAGTAATAATTTGCGCTTAGCGGATTTCATTTTTTGTAAAGATGTTTTTTGCTTAATTGTTAAACTTTCATCAAATATTATTGAAGAAAGCTCAGTGATATTTTGTGAATTATTTATTGATGTTCGTTGTTCTTCAAATAACATTAATTGTTCTTTTTGTTTAGTTTTGATAATTCCTGATTCTATGGCTTTCTTTCTTTTCATTAATTGCTTTTCTACTGATTTTTGGGCACCGGGGGACAATTTATCATATCTAATTTCTAATAGTTCGTCTATATTTTCTGCTGATTGAATTGTGTTAATTATTTTATCATAACTTTCCTTTTGCTTAGCAATAAATTCTTTTTGTTTCTTTTCTTCGAGTTGGGCCCTTTGTTTTTCAATTAATCGTTCCAACATGATTACGTGTATGTCTGAATTATTTTTGTTAATCTCTGGGAAATCGTTTTCATTTTGAACTTCCAAAATATCTGTTCTTTGGTTGCGATAAATTTCTAATTCACTTTCTAATCTCTCAAATAATGTGGTTTTATCTGGAACGTCAATTGTTGCTATTTGTTTTAATTTATCACCATAACTTGTTTGTCCAATGTATTGATAATAATCTGCACCAACTCTTACCCTTAAGGTATAATTAGTGGGGTCGGATTTTCGTAATTTTTGATGCCTTTTTCTATGCCAAATAAATACATTATATGCACCCTCCGGGGGTGTTTTTTCTTTTAACCAAACAATATTCTCTAATGCTGATTTCGACTGAGGTTGAGAGTTCATTTCCAGATCTAATTGACCACCACAAGACGATTTTCTTTTTGCCCGGTGAATTATTTCTCCTTTGGGAGTTTTAACTATCAGATCTAAATCATTCATATTATTCCAACATAAGCTAAATCGTAACAAACCATCTAACGCTTCGTATGATTTAGAACGTGTTCTAAATTCTGATTCTGGATCTATTGAAAACACTTCTGGGCCTGAGTGTTTTTTCCTTCTCTTCTCTGCTTTTTTGACTTGTTCTGTTATTTCTTCATCTTCAGCAATTATATCCCTTACTTCTTGTTTTATTTCATTTAATTCTTCTAATTGTTGATCATTAACTCCTTCTATGATTATTTTGTCAATCTCTGTTGTGGTTTTTGATGATTCTATTTGCTTACGTAAATTAGTAAATTGTAAGGCTTGTTCTCTCTCAATTCGTTGACGTTCTATTTCTTCCAAATAATCTAATCTGGATAATCTCAATGCTTCTAATTCTTGTTTCTGTTCTTCTGAAACATTATCAATTTCAATACCTAATAATTCATCTATTTCATCTATACGAGGTAATTCATCTAGGTATTTATTATACTGAGCAGTGAATTTTTTTTGTTTGGCGATTTCAACTAATTCCATTCTACGATTGGATTTTAATGTTAATAATTCCTCAAGTCTTTCTTCATTTACACCCTCTATTACTAAATTATCTAATTCTAAAACATATTGTGAATATGATATTTGAGACACCAGTTCATTGAATTTGAGATGTTCTCGGGTGACATTAAATAAATTGTTTAATTCTTCTTCTTGGGTGGAATTAACTCCAGTTATAACAATTAAATCTAATTCTTTAGTTGATTCTGCTGATTCAATTTTTAATTTTATTTCTTCTGCCATGGCATCTTCTTTCAATTGTTTCTGGCGAATGTCTAAAATTTCAATTCTCTTTTTCAATATATCATTAAGGTGGTGCAATTGTTTATTGTTAACACCTTCAATCGTTAATTCATCAAGTTCATCGCGGCTCTCAGAATTCAAAATTAAATCTTTATATTTACGATAATTGTTTGTTTCGTTTTCGATGCGAATCTTTTCACTTAGACGTGAATAATAAAATTCGTAATGTGATTGAAGTCTTGTCTGTGAGTCTTCTGAAAAGTTGCTTAAATCTAAACCATCCAGGAATTCTAAAGTTGTTGCAGAACGGATGTCTCTGTACAAAATTTCTTCATTGCGCAATGATTCTAATTCATTAGTTAAAGCTGTCATTTCATCATTCATTGATGAATTATTAAAATCATTATTTTCTTTTTGCATTAATTGTTCTC
>MDTE01084739.1_pt1 | contig 18777 bp, 19 predicted proteins | sample 811231 | NCBI WGS metagenome assembly MDTE01 (sample SAMN05326651, study PRJNA326480) | marine metagenome | isolation source: seawater | place: Indian Ocean: Red Sea | collected 2010 | reverse complement strand
TTAATAGATTTCTTTTTCTTTAAACTCAATTCATCAATCTTATATATAAATTCATGCATTTTACTATACGATCTCGCAATTCTTTTAATAATATAATCTATTATTTTATTATTTAATTTAATTTGTCTATCAGAGAAACTTTTCAAAACAATTGCATATATCAAATCATCATCAGGCTGCTCAATTTTGGCAATTATACAGTTCTTCGATCTAGAAATCATGTCTGGTAGTAAAAATTTCATTACATTTATTGGTTTTTTTGATGATATTAGCAAATATTTGTTGTCTTGTTCGATAAGATTAAAAATTGAGTATAAAAGTGTTTCGTTAAAACTTTCATCTAAATCTTCGATTATTATATTATTAGAAAGTTTAATTTTTTTTAAAGTATTATCATTAATATTTTTGCTTTTTAAATATAAAGCATTTGTTTTTATTTTGAATATTTCCGATAAATGAGTTTTGCCAGAATATTTTTCACCAGTTAAGTTAACAATTCTTTTTTCCCATTTAGGCCAAGCTTCTATAAGGTTTTTTGCAAAATAATTACTTTTAGATACAAAATAATCATTTTCATCATAACTTTCATTTATTCCAAAGTCTAAGAGTTTTTGGTCTAGTTCTCTCATTTTATACTCCAGATATCGCCAGATGAATTTATGTTAATGCCATTAAGTTTTAAAGTACTTAACAGTTTATCAGGGCTGCTATTGTAAATTATTCTATAAGTGATTTCTTCACTATTGATTTTTTCAATTTCATATTCGTACACAAAATCCGATTTATTTAAAAGATTTTCTAATTTGTCACTTATTATAAAATTGCTATTTTTTGTTGAAATTTTTATAGGTATCGATATTGACGTGTTAATTTTATTTATTAATTTCCATTTATCTTCATAAATATTTTTTAAATCAAAAATAATTCTATCTAATAAAACCTTATCCTCAAAATTAACAATATTTTTTTTTAAGTTAAAATTAAAATTATTATTTGAAAAACTGATTTTCGAAAAAATTTCTAAATTATTTTTATTTTTATAGAATATTACAATAAATATATTTTCAAAGTTATACTTTTTTGTAATCTCAGATAAATCATTATTCTCAATATTATTTTTTATTTTTTGAAAAAGACGAAAATTTTCGATATTTTCATCTGGTAAATTATAATTTAATAAAAAAAAATTTTCATTTATATTATTCCAATTATTGAAAAAATAATTTTGATTAAAATATTTTAGTTCATTAGTTTGGGTATCAATTAAAATTGGTATAAAAAGAACTTCTGAAGTTTTGGGTATAGAAGAAATTACATTTTTAGATCTAATAAAAGATAGCAATTTTTTTTTATCAAACTTGACTTCAAAATCGACTTCATAATTATTATTTACAAATTTTTCATTTGTTATTGAAAAGTTATCAATTAATGAACTTATTTTATTTTTTGATGTATTGTTAAATAAATTTTTATCATTATTTTCTACAATTCTAAAAATTAATGTTTTAAAAGCTTTCTCAAAACCTTTATTAATTACATTCTCTTTAATAAAATTTATGTCATATTGTTCTTTAATATTAATATTTTTGACTGTGTAATTATCTGCAAACGATTTAATTGTGGAAAACTTAATAAAAATTAAAATCAAAACTAAAAAAAAAAGTATAAAGAATTAATATTTTTGTTATTGATTAAACACATAATTTTAATATGAAATCTAAAATTTTAACATATGAGAAGAGTGGCGTTAGCATAAAAAAAGCAGATAAATTTATTAAATTTATATCCTCAAGTACAAAAAAATCAAAAAAAAGTGTTGATTTTGAGAATATCGGTGGATTTGGTGCAATAACTAAACTTCCCAGTAAATTGAAAAATCCATATCTTGTAACCAGCACTGATGGTGTTGGTACAAAAATTGAAGTAGCAAATCAACTGAATAGATTTGATACTATTGGAATTGATCTTGTAGCTATGTGCGTAAATGATCTTATAGTTCAAGGAGCAAGACCTTTGCTTTTTTTAGATTACATATCAATTGAAAAATTAAACACAAAAAAATTAAAAAATATAATTAGAGGAATAATTAAGGGGTGTAAATTAGCTGGTTGTGAATTAGTTGGTGGGGAAACAGCAGAGATGCCGGGTACATATTCTAAAGGTAAATTTGATATTGCTGGTTTTTCAGTTGGTTTAGTTGAAAAAGATAAAATATTAATAAATAAAATAAAAGAAAAAGATTTAGTAGTTGCCATACCCTCTAGTGGACTTCACTCTAATGGCTTTTCTTTGGTAAGACATGTTATAAAAAAAAGCAAAATTAATATTAAAAAAAATTCTTTTTTGAAGCGAGAGTTACTAGAGCCAACAAAAATTTATGTACCACATATTTTAGAATTAATTGATAGAAAATTTTTAAATGCTTGTGCCAATATAACGGGTGGTGGATTAGAAGAAAATATCAAAAGAATAATTCCTAATAGTTTTTGTGCTGAAATTAATTTAGAAAATGTAAAAACTCTGAATATTTTTAAATGGCTTAAAAAAAAAGGCATTACAGAAAAAGAAATGTTAAAAACTTTTAATTGTGGTGTTGGATTTTGTTTAATAATAAAACCAAATAAATATAAAAAAATTTTAAAATTTTTTCCTAAAAAATTTAAGCCATATATTATCGGAAAGATTACTAAAAATTCTCAAAAAGTGAAATTTAATGGAAAAATCTTTTGGTGAGAAAAAAATCGCAGTTTTTATAAGTGGTAGAGGAAGTAATCTCAAATCATTAATAAAATATTCAAAAACAAGAAAATCTTTATTTAAAGTTGTCTTAGTCATTTCAAATAAACCTAGTGCAAAAGGTTTAAGTTACGCAAGAAAATTAAAAATAAAAAATTTTTTTATTAGATATTCAAATAAAAGAAATTTTGAAAATCAGTCGTTAAAATTAGTAAACAAGTATAATGTTGATTTGATTTGTTTAGCTGGATTTATGAAAATAGTTTCAAGTAATTTTATTAAAAAATTCTCTAAACCAATACTTAATATTCATCCGTCACTTCTGCCAAAATATAAAGGATTGAATACACATTACAGAGCAATTAATAATAGAGAGAAATATTCAGGAGCAACAGTCCACATTGTTAATAAAAAAATGGACTCTGGAAAAATTATATTACAAAAAAGAGTTAAAATTTTAAAATCAGATAATGAGAGAAATTTAAAAAAAAAAGTTTTAAAAATTGAACATGAGATTTACCCCAAAGCAATTACTAAACTATTAACTAATTATTGAAAAAAAAATTTAACTCAATTTTTGCATTGTCTAGGCTGTCGGAACCATGAACTGAGTTTTTATCTATTGAAATACCATACTTTTTTCTTAATGTTCCCTCTTCTGCATCTGTTGGATTTGTCGCTCCCATCAACTTTCTATTTTCTGAAACAGCATTTTCACGCTGTAACATCATTACAAATATAGGACCTGAGGATAAATAATTACATAGATCGTTATAAAATGGTTTTGACTGATGAACTTTATAAAATTTTTCAGCTTCTTCTTTTGATATATGAATTTTTTTTTCTTTGATTATCTCGAAACCCTTGCTTGTAAATTCTTGCTTAATTTGATCTTGAAGATTCCTCTCGACAGCATCTGGCTTAATTATTGAGAGAGTTTGTTCTATATTACTCATAATTATCCTCTATTAATTTATTCAATAATCTGACTCCATATCCAGTTGCGCCTCCTGAATTTAATGCACCACCATACTTTGAAAAAGCCATACCTGCTATATCTAAGTGAGCCCATGGAGTTTTATCAATTATAAATCTTTGTAAAAATTGCGCTGCAGTTGTAGATCCAGCTCCGCCAACATAATTTATATTTTGCATGTCCGCATTTTTAGAATTAATTAATTTGTCAAAATTATCATTTAAAGGCATTCTCCACAATTTTTCCTCAACACTTTTCCCTGCATCAATTAGTTGTTTGGAAAGCTTATCATTATTCGAAAACAAGCCTGCATACTCTGAACCAAGAGAAACTATTATAGCACCTGTTAAAGTAGCTAGATCAATTATAAATTGCGGTTTAAACTTTTTCTCAGTAAATGTTAAAGCGTCAGCTAAAACTAATCTACCTTCTGCATCAGTATTTAATACTTCAATAGTTTTTCCACTGTATGATTTTACAATATCTCCTGGTCTCTGAGCATTACCGCTCACCATATTTTCAACTAAACCTACAACTCCTACTGCATTAACTTTTGATTTTCTTAAAGCGAGAGTTTTCATTAAACCAACTACAGTGGCTGATCCAGCCATATCGTATGTCATATCTTCCATAAATTTTGCAGGTTTAAGTGAATAACCACCTGTATCAAAGCAAACCCCTTTACCAACAAAGCTGAGGGGTTTAGATTTATTTTTTGCGCCATTCCATTCTATTGTGACTAAGTATGAACCTCTTATGCTTCCCTGACCAACCCCCAATAGAGCATTCATTCCTAACTTTTTCAGTTTTTTTTGATCATAAACAGTAACTTTTAAACCAAATTTTCTAAGTTTTGTTATCCGTTTTGCGTATTCATCTGGATGAAGAATATTTCCTGGTTCAGAAACTAAATCTCTAGTAAGGAAAACACCTTCTAAAAGTGAATTTAATTTTTTTCTTAATAAATTCTTTTTATCAGATTTACCTCCAACTACATATAAATTGAACGAAGAATCTTTTGATCTATCAGATTTATAAATATTAAAATCATATGATTTAAGTTGTGCACCATGTAAAAGTTTTTCTAATTGTGTATTTGTGAGAAAAGAATTATTTCTATTAAAAAAAGATTTCTCTATTTTATTATTTTTTAAAAAATCAAATAAATCAGAACCAAGCTTTTCATAATCTAGGGAAGTTTTAGACTTAACACAGTTTACAAAAATATAAGTTTTTTCTTCAATGTTTTGGATAAGAAATTTTTTTTCCAAGAATAATTTATTGGAAAATAAAGATTTATTTAAAAATTTAATTATTTTTTGTTTATTGGATTTATCTTTTAGCAAGATAATCTCAATATCTTTGGCTACTTTAGGTGCTTTGGTTACAAAATCTAATTTTAGCTTCATTTTTTTGAAATATTTAATAGATAATGTTGTATATAAATAAAATTAATAATTTCAATGAATAAATTAATTTTTCGCAAATTATCTTATGATATTTTAGTTTTTTTTTTACTTTCATCTACTGCAATAACTTTGATTATTTGGGTTATACAAGCAGTTAATTTACTAGATATTATATCTGAACAAGGGCATGGGATTAAAGTCTATATTCTTTTTTCAGTTCTCAATATTCCAAAAATATTCAGCAAACTAATACTTTTTACATTTTTTTTAACTTTATTTGTGGTTTTGTCTCGATATCAAGAAAATAACGAAATCTTAATTTTTTGGACAAATGGTATAAGAAAAATATCTTTTATAAATTTTATAGGAAAAGTATCAATCCTATTTGTAATATTTCAATTACTTTTAAACATGTATATTGTGCCATATACGCAAAATTTAGGACAAAATTTTCTAAAACATTCATCCATAGATTTTTTTCCAAAGTTAATTCAAGAGAAAAAGTTTTTTAACGTTATGAGAAATATTACTATTTTTGTCGAAGATTATAAGCAAGATGGAACTTTGAATGGAATTTATATTAAGGAAAAAATTAATGAGACAGATAAAAAAATTATTATTGCAAACAAAGGAAAAATTTTAAAAGATAAGTTTGGGTATAGTTTCAAACTATCAGACGGTAAAATTACAAATATTGATGTTAACGGAACATATAATTTAGGTTTTAATGAAACAATTTATGATTTGTCCAACATAGAATCAAAAGTAAGAAAAGCATCTAAATTAGGAGAATTAAAAAGCTCTTTTTTAATAAATTGTCTTGAAAAAAATATTAATAACAGAAAAAATAAAAATCTCAGATGTGGGGATGAAAATACTTTTTTGATAAAAGATATTTATGAGGAAATATTTAAGAGAGCAATCATACCCTTGTATTTAATTACTATTTCACTAATTAGCTCATTGATTATCATTAAACCCAAATCAAATTTTAAACAAAAATACTACAAAGTAATATTATTTATTGCAGGTTTTACAATAATTCTATTTTCACAGTTAAGTCATAAATTTATTTCTTATCCTTCAATTATAGAATTAACTTTTTTATTAATGCCACTAATTTTAATTTTAACATTTTATTTACTTATGTTTTATAAATCCAATTTTAAACTTAATTACTTATGACTTTATTGAAATATCAAAATTACATTTATTCGACATTTTTAAAAAGTTTTTTTATAGTTAGTGTAACTTTTTTTTGTGTAATACTAATAATTAATACTTTTGAAGAGTTAAGATTTTTTGAAAAATATAATGCTGAGATTTATTATTCAATTTATTTATCATTTTTAAATGCACCATCTTTTTTATTTGAAATTTTTCCATTTATTTTTCTAATAAGTGCAAAATATTTTTTTTTGATTTTAAATGATAGAAATGAAATAGAAATTTTTAAATCAAATGGCATAAGTAATATTCATATTATTGGCTTATTGGCATTTATATCAACAATAATAGGCATATTATTATTATTAGTTTTTTACTCAATTTCCTCAAATTTAAAAAGTAGCTATCTTGATATAAAAAATAGATTTTCAAACACAAATGAATATCTAGCAGTTGTTAATGATAGTGGATTATGGATTAAAGAGGAATTAGAGGAAAGTATTTATATAATTCATGCAGAAAAATTTGATAAAAATAATCTGGAACAAATTTCGATTACTGAAGTCGATAAATATTATAACAATATAAGCACAATATTTGCGAACAAAGGAAATATCGTTTCAAAAAATTGGCAGCTAACGGATGTATTAGTTTTAGACCAAGATAGTAATAAAAATAAATATAAAAGCTATGTACATAATTCAACATTTGATGGAGAAATAATTTCTAATTTATTTTCCAATTTAAATTCTCTTAATATTTATGAACTTCATAAATTGTCTGATACATATCTTAAAATAGGATATTCAAATACTGACATAAAGATCCATTTAAATAAAATTTATTCTATGCCTATATTTTTTATTTTAATGTCAATTTTAGGATTTCTAATAATTAATAAATTAAAATATATAAAATCTAGATTTTTTACTATAACTTTAGGCGTGTTTATATCTGTTTCGGTATACTATCTAAATTATTTTTCAAGCTTATTGGGCAATAATGGTACTCTTCCAATTCATCTCTCAGTTTGGGCACCGATCCTTTTATTATTCTTATTATGTAGTATTGGTTTAATTAAAGTAAATGAAAATTAAAATAATATTTAAGACGCTGTTTGTTTTTCTGAGTTTATTTAGCAAGTCATTAAGTGACGAAGTTGAATTTGAATCTTCAAAAATGGACATAAAAGAAGATGGTAAAATTATTTACGCTTATAATTCTAAAACTAATATTCCAAAAGAAAATATTTATATAATTTCAGATAAAGCAAAATATAACAAAATTAAAAAAGAAATCTTATTTACAGAAAATGTCATTTTCGTGGATAGAAATAACCAATTAAATATAAAAGGTGATAAAATTTTATATGATATTAATAAAGATATCATTATAAGTTATAGTGACACTTATATTGAGATAGAAAATAAATACAAAATAGTTTCAGAAACAATTTTTTTTAATAGACAATCTAAAATTGTAAAAAGTGAAAAAAAAACTAAGGTAGAAGATAGTTTTGAAAACATCTATTTATTTAGGAATAACTTTAAACTAAATTTAAATAACGAATTAGTTAAATCTAAGAATTCAGAGGTAATAGATAATCAAAATAATAGATATTTTTTTGAAGATACAATAATTGATCTTAAAAATAACCAAATAGCAGGAAGAGAAATTAAGATTGAATTTGAAAAATCATACTTTGGCGATAAAAATAATGATCCAGTATTAAAAGGTAAAAGTTCCCACTCTGACGAAAAAAATTTAAAGATATACAAAGCAGTCTTTAGCACATGTAATGTTGAAAAGAAAAAGTGCAGAGGCTGGGAATTGAATAGTGATGAATTTAATCACGACAAAGAAAAAAGAATATTTGAATACAATAATTCTTGGCTAAAAATATTTGATTATAAAGTATTTTTTCTTCCTTACTTTAATCATCCAGATCCTAGTATAGACAGAAAAACTGGATTTTTGACACCTTCTTATTCGAGTTCTGACACTTTGGGAACATCTATAAAATTTCCTTATTTCAAAGTTTTATCAGATGACAAAGACATAACTTTTAATCCTAGATATTATGCTGACAAAAGTTTTTTATTACAAAATGAGTATAGACAGGCTTTGAAAAATTCAAATATTTTAAGCGATTTTAGTTTTCTAGTAGGTGAGGATGGAACAAAATCTCATTTTTTTTATAATCAAATAGGTGATTTGAATGAGAATATTAATTATCAGTTGAATCTTCAGGATGTGAAAGGAGATAACTATCTAAAAAGACATAATTTAATAAATACCTCACCATTAATAAACAGTGAAAGCTTGTTGCTGTCAAATTTAGATATCAGCTGGAAATTCAATAGATCAAATCTATTCACTTCATTCAAAATATATGAAGATTTAACGCGTAATTATCATGACAGATACCAATATATATTTCCAGATTTTAATTTTGTAAAAAGTATCGATTTGCCAGACAGTTATAATGGTTTTTTTGATTTTAATTCCTATGGGTATAATAAAAACTATAATACCAATGTAAATGAAGCTTCATTAACAAATGATTTTTTATTTAGTTCTATTGATCATGTTACAAAAAATGGTTTTTTAAATAATTACTATTTATTATTAAAAAATAGTAACTCTTACGCAAATAATTCAAATAATTTTGATGAAAATGAAAGCTATGATTTATTTGGGACATTTAAATACGATCTAAGCTTACCCTTAAAAAAAACTGATATCAGTTATACTAATTATTTAAAACCAATTTTATCCTTTAGATATAGTCCTAATGGAAATACAGATTTATCATCAAAAGATCTGCTTCTAAATTTTGATAATGTATTTAATTTAAACAGAATCTCCACGAATACACAGGTAGAAGGTGGTGAAGCATTAAGTCTAGGAATTGAATTTCAAAGAGAGAATAATATTATAGGAGATGAACTTAACTTTAGGTTGGCAAATGTTTTTAAATTAGATAAAGATAATAAATTACCTTCTAAATCTAAACTAGATCAAACAAGATCAGATATATTTGGTGACATAAATTATAGACCTAATAAAAATTTAAAATTTGGATATTCTTTCTCTTATGATAGAGATTTAAAATATTCTAATTTAGAGGCACTAAACGTAGATTTAAGTGTAAATAATTTTTTCTCAGATTTTTATTATTTTACTGAGGATAATGATTTTGGAAATTCAGAAAATATCACAAATGCGACAACTCTTAAATTTAACAAAGAAAATATTTTAAAGTTTACTACTTCAAAAGACTTGGATGACGATTTCACACAGTTTTATAATTTTATCTATGAATATAAGACAGATTGTTTATCAATCAATTTTAATTATAACAAATCTTTTTACAGAGATGGAAATTTAGAGCCAAATAAAAGCTTATCATTTCTAATTAAAATTATTCCTTTTACTGAATTTGGTGTAGCCAATATCGAAAATTTAGTTAGAAATTAAATTTATGTTTAAAATAAAATTTGTTATTTTTACCATATTTATTTTTTTATTTACTTTTAAATCTATTTCAGAAATCAATATAATATTAAAAGTTAATCAAAATATCATTACAAATATAGATTTAAAAGAAGAAAAAAAATATTTAACTTTTTTAAGACCGAGTTTAAAACAATTATCAGAAGACGAATTAGTGAAATTTTCTAAAAATTCGTTAATTAGAGAAGCTATAAAGAAAAAAGAAATTGATCTTATTTTTAAAAACATTAATGAAGAAAAATTAAGAGAGAAATTAGTATCAAGACTTATTAAATTCAAAAAAGCAAAAAATGAGGAAGAAATTTTAAAAATAATTGAATTTAATAAATTAAATTACGAAAAAGTTATAAATAAACTTAAATACGAAGCTTTATGGAATGAATATATTTACCAAAAATATATTAAATCTGTAAAAATTGATAAAAACAATTTAAAGAAAGAACTAAACAAAAAAATTTTAAACAATAAAAAATTTGAATACAATTTATCAGAAATATTATTTGATATTAATAAAGATGAAGACTTTGAAAAAAAAAAAAATAAAATATTAAATAGTATAAAAGATGAAGGTTTTAGGAAGACTGCAATAAAATTTAGTATATCAGAAAGCTCTACAAATGGTGGTAATATAGGCTGGATTAAAGAAACTTTACTATCAAATTCTATAACTAAAGTTCTGGATAATATGCAAGTTGGAAATATTTCAAATCCAATTCGTTATCCTAATGGATTTTTAATCTTAAAAGTAGATGATAAAAAAATAATTAGAGAAAAAATTGATATTGATAAGGAACTAGATGAAGTAATAAAGTTTGAAGAAAATAAACAATTGCAACAATTTTCTCTATTGCTTTATAAAAGGTTAAAACAAAATACTATAATAAATGAATTTTAAAAATATATTAATAGTCCTAGGTGAACCGTATAGCACTTTTTCAGAAATAATCGGCAAATGTTTTGATGGTAAAAGAAAATACAAAAATAAGATAATATTGATTGGTAGTGTAAAATTATTAAATAAACAATTAAAAGAGTTAGGTTATCGTACAAATTTTAATATTGTAAATAATATTTCTGAAGCTAAAAGAAATATAGTTAATATAATCAATATTGATTTAGATTTTAATAAAAGTTTTAAAAATATATCAAGTGAATCGAATAGATACATCAAAAAAAGCTTTAATATGGCATTAGATATTTTAAAGAAAAATAAGCATAATACAATTTTGATAAACGGTCCCATTTCAAAGAAAACATTTTTAAAAAAGAAATATTCTGGAATTACTGAATATCTATCAATGAAAACAAAATCTAAAGGTGAAGTAATGCTGATATATAATAAAAATTTATCAGTTTCGCCTTTAACAACTCATACACCCATCAAATATGTAACAAAAAATATAACTAAGAAGAAAATATTAGAAAATATTTCAAAAATTAACAAATTCTATAAACAAACTTTAAAAAAAAAATGCCATATTGCTGTTCTAGGTTTAAATCCACATTGTGAAACAACATCAAAATATAGTGAAGAAGAAAAAATAATTATACCATCTCTAAATATTCTAAAAAAAAGAGGTATTAAAATTAAAGGTCCATTTTCAGCTGACACTTTCTTTTTAAATAAAAACATAAATAAATATGATGTTGTAGTTGGCATGTACCATGATCAAGTTTTAACGCCGATAAAGACTTTATTTAACTTTAATGCTATAAATATAACAATTGGTCTCCCATTTATTAGAATTTCACCAGATCATGGACCTAATTCTGAAATGGTGGGCAAAAATAAATCAGATCCTTCATCATTAATTTATGCCATCGAGTTCATTGAAAAATTAAATTAAAATGAGAATAAAAAAAAGTTTGGGGCAAAATTTTTTAAATAATCAAAATGTGCTTTCTCAAATTGTTAACTCTGGTAATATTTCTTGTAAGGATATTATTTTAGAAATTGGTCCAGGAACTGGCAATTTAACTGAAAAAATATTAGAAAAAAATCCAAAACATTTAGTGGTTATTGAAAAAGATGAAGATTTATCTTTATCATTAAAAAAAAAATTTGGAAAAAGAATTGAAATTATAAATAAAGATATTTTAGATTATTATGAAAAATTTGATTTTGATATACCAATAAAAGTTTTTGGTAATTTGCCTTATAATATTTCAACAAAAATTTTAACGTCATTTATTAAAATAGATAACCTGGCAAAAAAATTTGAAAAATTTATTTTTGTTTTTCAAAAAGAAGTTGCAGATAGAATTTTAGCTGAAGAAAATTCTAAGAATTATGGAAGATTATCAATTATAACAGCATGGAAAATGGATAAAAATAAAATAATTGATATTGATCCAAGTTATTTTTTTCCAATACCAAAAGTGTGGAGTACTTTGATAACTCTTACTCCAAAATTAAAATTTGAAAAATTTGAGAATATTAAACATTTGGAACATATAACTAACATTTTTTTTCATAATAGACGTAAAATGATAAGAAAACCAATGAAACTAATTTTTAATAACTCAGAGCAAATTGCAAAAAAACTGGAATTAGATTTGAACTCCAGACCTCAAAATCTTTCAAAAAAAACGTATTTTGAAATTTGTAAGATTTATGAAAAACTATCTCATTAAACTTTTGACGTGTTTATCTATAAAAGTTCGATTAAATATAGGTTTTTTTTTATTTTTTATGACTTTCATAATTTTATTATAGCAAATTTTTAGGTCATCATTAATTACTACATAATCATAGTCCTTCCATCTAGATAAATCTTTTTTAAAATACTTCATTCTTTTTTTTACAGTTTTAATATTCTTTTTTTCTCTTTTAATTAGTCGATTTAAAAGTTCTTTTTTAGAAGGTGGTAGAATAAATATTGTAAGTAATTTAAATTTTAATTTTTTATTCCTAATTTGTCTTGTACCTTGCCAATCGATATCAAAAATAATATTTTTTCCCAACTTGAGTTTTTCAATTACAATTTTTTTTGAAGATCCGTAAAAATTATCAAAAACTTTTGCATGTTCTAAAAATTCGTTTTTTTTTATAAGTTTCTTAAAATAGTTTTTTGAAACAAAGAAATAATCTTTACCATTTTTTTCATTCTGTCTCGGGAGTCTTGTTGTGTGTGAGATAGAAATATTATAATTTTTATTCTTTGAAATCTTTTTTACAAGTGTTGTCTTACCTGCACCAGAAGGTGAGGAAAGAATAAACATTCCACCTCTTTTAAAGCTGGACATTAATTATTTGTATTAGTTTGCTTTATTTTCTATAAATTTAACAGCATCACCTACTGTTAATATTTTTTCTGCATCACTGTCTGAAATCTCCGAACCAAATTCCTCTTCGAAAGCCATAACTAATTCCACAGTATCTAGACTATCAGCTCCTAAATCATCTATAAAACTAGACTCCTCAGTAACCTTAGCTTCATCAATACCTAAGTGATCAGCAACTATTTTTTTTACCTTGCTTGAAATATCTTCTGACATAGTTTCCTTTTAAGTTAAAAATTGTTAATAAATATTTATATTATTTTGTCAACTAAAATACATGCCACCATTAACATGTATTGTTTCTCCAGTAATATAGTCTGATAGGCTGGATGATAAAAAAACAGCAGCATTAGCTACATCTTCTGGCTCTCCAAATCTTTCTAGAGAAATTTTATTTTCTAGGGATTGTTTAAAATCATCACTTATTTTCTCTGTCATGTCAGATTTAATAAATCCAGGAGAGATACAATTTATCTTTATATTTTTTTTACCATATTCTAAAGCTAAACTTTTTGACATTCCAATTAAACCAGCTTTTGAAGCTGCATAATTTGCTTGTCCTATATTTCCTGTATGACCAACTATTGAAGTAATATTAATTATCTTCCCATTTTTATTTTTAAGCATTTTTTTTATTGTATATTTACTTAATAAAAACGTTGAGGTTAAGTTTAAATTTATAACTTTATTCCATTCATCGTCTTTCATTCTAATAGTTAGGTTGTCAGCTGTTATTCCAGCATTATTTATTAAAATATCAATTTTATTTTGAAATATTTCATTACATTCATCAATGAATTTTTCTATGGATGAATGATCTGATATATCAAATTTTTTTACTTCAACATCTTTGTACTTGGTTTTTATAACTTGCAACTTATCTTTATTTGTTCCAGTAGCTATTATTTTAGCATTTAATTTATTTAATTTATCCAATATTGATCCACCAATACCTCCAGTGGCACCAGTTAAAATTATGTTACAATTGTCTAGATTAATCATTTAATAATTTTATTGTATCTTCTAAATTGTTTACCTGATTTAATTTAACATTTCTATCTATTCTTTTTATTAAACCAGATAAAACCTTTCCAGGACCAATTTCTATAAAGTGATTAATACCAAATTCAATCATATAAGCGACACTCTCTCGCCATCTTACTGGGCTTTCTATCTGTTCAATTAAATAATTTTTTATGTCAGTTGTTTTACTTAAGGGCTCTGCGGTTACATTTGATATTATTTTAACATAAGGATCTCTAAAATTAGTTTCGAGAATTTTTTGTTTCATTTCTAATGTTGCTTTATTCATTAAAGGGCAATGAAAAGGTGCACTTACTGGAAGTTTTATAAATTTTATATTTTTATTTTTTAATTCATTTCCAAGCAATTCAAGTGATGTGATATTACCACTTACAACAATTTGTCCTACAGAGTTATCATTTGCTATATATGTTTTAAAATTATTTTTGTTGTCATTAATAATTTTGTTTAATTCAGATATATTAATTCCAAGCACAGCCATCATTCCACCCTCTCCTTTTGGTACAGCGTTTTGCATTGATTTACCTCTTTCGTTTAATAATTTTACTGTATCTTCAAAACTCAATGCGTCTGCGCAACAAAGTGCGGAATACTCACCTAAAGAGTGACCTGCAAAATATTTTGCATTTTTTATTTCAAACTGTGTTTCACTTTCGATCACTTTAAATATTGAATAACTAACTAAAAAAACTGCTGCCTGTGTATTTACTGTTAGATCTAGTTCGTCTTTTGGCCCTTCTAGTATAGTATTGCTTAATTTTCTTTTTAATAAATCATCTGCATGAGCAAAATAATCTCTTACATATTTGAAATTCTTATAAAACTCATGAGCCATCCCTACTATTTGAGAACCTTGGCCTGGAAAAATTACAGAAAACATAAAAAATTTATTAAATTAAGCCTTTTTTTTTATTGTAATTAAAAATTTATAATAGTATATCCTCATTTTTTTTAATAGTTATAAATATGAACTTTTACGAACACACATTGATCGCAAGACAAGATATATCCACAAGTCAAATCAAACAGCTACAAGATAAATATACAAAAATTATCGAGGGAAATGATGGTAATATTTTAAAGTTTGAAAGTTGGGGATTAATGCATTTATCATATCTAATTAAAAAGAATAAAAAAGGAAATTATTTACATTTTAAAATTGAGGGTAATGGAAATACTATTAAAGAATTAGAAAAAAATGAAAAGCTTGACAAAAATTTACTAAGATTTTTAACTGTTAAAGTAAAAAAACTCGATTTAGAGACAGATTATTTTAAAAAAAATGAGGATACACAAAAAAAATAAATACAGATATGAAAAGTAAAAATAATAAAAAAAAGGGTGCTCAAAATAATTTTTCAAAGCTAAGTGTATTTCAAAATCAAAAATATAAGTTTAGAAAAAAATGCCCTTTATCTGGAAATGGTGCTCCAATAATTGATTACAAAAATATTAAATTGCTTAAAAGATATATTTCAGAAAACGGTAAAATTTTGCCATCAAGAATTACATCTGTAAGCCAAAAAAAACAGAGAGATCTATCTTTGTCAATTAAAAGAGCACGAAATTTAGCGCTTATATAAAATGAAAGTTATATTATTAGAGAATGTTAGAAAAGTTGGATCAATTGGAGAAATAATTGATGTTAAAAGAGGTTTTGCTAGAAATTTTCTAATTGCAGAAAAAAAAGCGCTTTTTGCTTCAAAGGAAAATATTAAAGAAGTTGAAAAAATTAAAAGTGAATTAAGTAAAAAAGATCAAGATAAAAAAAATAAAGCTAAAGAAATTAACGATAATTTAAAAAATAAAGAATTTGTGATCAAAAAGTTAAGTACTGAAAATAGAGAACTTTATGGATCGGTTAAACCAACTGAAATTTCAAAAGTTCTTAACAAAATAGATAATGTTGATATAAATCCATCTGCAATACAACCTGCTAAAGAAATAAAATCCTTGGGTTTATATGATGTTATATTAAATTTGCACCCTGATATTCAAACTCAGATTAAAATTAAAGTTGTACAGCAAGAAGAAAATAATTAATTATACATTCTTTTCCCCAGTAATTATTTGCATTTGATTGTATTATGAACAATTAATATTATTTTGTAATGTCTCAATCATTAAATATTATAAAAAGCAAAGCAGAAGAGCTACCAAATAATATTGAAGCAGAACAATCTGTAATTGGGTCTATACTCTTAACAAATGAAATTTTTGATGAAATAAGTTTAATTATTTCTAGTAAAAATTTTTATGATCCTTTGCACAGAAAAATTTTTGAAGCACTTGAAAAGTTAATTTATAGTGGACTATTAGCTAATCCTATAACTTTAAAAAATTATTTTGAAAAAGAAAAGGATGATTTAAATATCCCAGAATATTTAGTGAAAATTACAAAATTTTCCACTTCATCTAGACAGGCAATTGAATATTCAAAGTTGATTTTTGATCTTTATGTAAAAAGAGAATTAATTAAAATTTCTGGAAATGTGATAGATCAAGCTAAGCTAAATGATTTAGGTACAGATGGACAAAAAATAATTGAAGATTATGAAAAATCTCTTTTTGATCTTGCTGAAAAAGGTTCATTCAATTCTTCACTAGTAAAATTTGATGAAGCAATGAGACAAACTATAGAAATGGCATCTAATGCTTATAAAAACGAAGAGGGAATAGTCGGGGTTCCAACAGGATTAAAAGATTTAGATGATAAGCTTGGAGGTTTGCATAAATCTGACCTTGTAATAATCGCTGGAAGACCCTCTATGGGTAAAACTGCTTTAGCAACTAACATAGCATTTAATGCAGCAAAAAAAATTCAAAGTAGAGGTGAAAAAAGTTCTATCGCTTTTTTTTCGCTAGAAATGTCATCAGAGCAACTTTCAACAAGAATTTTAGCTGAACAGTCAAGAATTAAATCGAATGATATAAGAAGAGGTAAAATTTCTGAAGAACAATTTGATAAGTTTATAGAGACATCAAAAGATATATCTGAACTTCCTTTGTATATAGATGAAACACCAGCAATAACAATAGCTGCATTGAGTAATAGAGCTAGAAGAATTAAAAGATTATATGGCCTTGATATGGTTGTAATTGATTATATTCAATTAATGAGAGCAACTAATTCTAACAATGGAAGGGTCCAAGAAATATCTGAAATTACCCAAGGCTTAAAAGCATTAGCAAAAGAACTATCGGTTCCTGTTGTGGCTCTTTCTCAACTTTCAAGAGCTGTTGAACAGAGAGACGATAAAAAGCCCCAGTTATCAGATTTGAGAGAATCGGGATCTATCGAACAAGATGCAGATGTAGTCATGTTTGTTTATAGAGAAGCTTATTATCTGCAGGGAAAAGAGCCTAGGCCCGCAACTGTTGAGCACGCTGAATGGCAAGCAAAAATGAATGAAGTATCTCATTTAGCTGAATTAATTATTCAAAAACAGAGACATGGGCCAACAGGTAATGTTATGCTTGAATTTGAAGCAATGTTTACAAAATTTAAAGATATTCAAAATAATTAAATATATTATAACAGCTAATAGTTGATGTTAGCTAAATTTTATCAAAGTATTGTTTTAAAAAAACCAAGCTTAATTTTAGTTTTATTATTAATTTGCCTATGTTTTTTTGGATATAATTCAAAAAACTTTAGACTTGATGCGTCTTCTGAAACATTGCTAATAGAGGGAGATCCTGATTTAAAATATCTTAATGAGATAAACGACAGATATGGAGCTAAAGAATTTTTAGTTCTTACTTATACCCCCAAAAATAGCATGATAGATGAAACTTCTATTAAAAACCTTACAAAACTTAAAAAAGAAATCCAAAAGCTTAAATGGGTACATAGTGTAATCACGTTACTAGATATCCCATTGTTGAGTAGCTCTGATGAGCCACTTATTGAAAGACTACAAAACTATTCAACGCTCAGATCACAGGGAATTGATAAAGAAAGAGGATTTAATGAAATATTGAATAGTCCAGTTTTCAGAGACTTTGTCATCAGTGAAGATGGAAAAACATCTGGAATTATAGTTTATTTAAAATCAAAAGATAATATTAAAAAATTTCAAAATAAAAAAGAAGAGGAGATATATAAGGACAATCTAAAAAAACAAAATCATCAAAATATTTTAGAGATAAGACAAGTAATAAAAAATTTTAGCTCAGCAAGTAAAATTCATTTAGGAGGAATTCCAATGATTGCTGATGACATGATGACCTTTATAAAAAATGATATCATTGTTTTTGGTCTTGGGGTTTTTATATTTATTGTTGCTACGCTATGGTATGTTTTTAGAAGATTGATATGGGTAATTGTTCCTATAAGTAGTTGTATTTTTTCAGTAGTCATAATGACTGGTCTTTTGGGTCTCCTAGGATGGAAAGTTACAGTTATTTCATCAAATTTTATAGCTTTGATGTTGATATTAACTATGGCTATGAATATTCATATTAGCACAAGATATCTTCAGCTTTCAAAACAATTTCCAAGATTAAATAAATTTAAAATTATTTCTTTAACAACAAGTAAGATGTTTTGGCCAATTTTGTATACAGCCTTAACAACTATATTTGCTTTTTTATCTTTAATATTCAGTGAAATAAAACCAATAATTGACTTCGGTTTCATGATGA
>MDTE01079623.1_pt1 | contig 18777 bp, 20 predicted proteins | sample 811231 | NCBI WGS metagenome assembly MDTE01 (sample SAMN05326651, study PRJNA326480) | marine metagenome | isolation source: seawater | place: Indian Ocean: Red Sea | collected 2010 | reverse complement strand
CGCAGAACAAGCTTTGGCTCAAGCAAAAGAAGCTAAGGTGAACGCTGATGATAGAGTGGTTGCTGAAACTGAAGATCTTGCTGTAGCTACGAAAGAAGCTGAAGATGCAGCGACTGCACTTGCTGAGGCAAATACAGCTAAAGAAACAGCTGATGAAGCTTTACAAACAGCACAAACAGCCGAAGATAGTGCTGAGGCTGAATTAAATACAGCCAATCAAGAAGCAGATGAAGCACAACAAGCAGCTGATACTGCTCAAGCAAATGCTGATGAAGCAGAAGCCGCAGTTGAAGCAGCACAGGCTCAAACAGCTGGTCAATAAGTATTTATATCGATCATAAATAAAAGACCCGTAATTTAATATTACGGGTCTTTTTAAGTTCAAATTGGTAGCGCATACGGGATTCGACCCCGTGATCTACACCTTGAGAGTTTAAGGTGGAGAAACATTTGAACCTAAACCCCAATAACATTTGCTGTAAAGTTTAATGTTCCCACCTAACCTGAGTTATATAGAGGTGCCTAGGCATTGCTGTAAAACCTGCTGTAAATTCTTTAACCAAGACAAAATAAAAAGCACCTAGAAATTAATCTAAGTGCTTTTTAGGTTCAATTTCTTGGTAGCGCATACGGGATTCGAACCCGTGATCTCCACCTTGAGAGGGTGGTGTCCTAGGCCGCTAGACGAATGCGCCAAGAATTTGGCTGGGGATCCAGGATTCGAACCCGGGTTTGATGAGCCAGAATCATCCGTCCTACCACTAGACTAATCCCCAACGATCTGAAGATTTTACCAGTGATTTTACCCTTCGGCAAACAAGAGTCACTATATTAATCTCCTCTAAATTCAAACTACTATACAGGTTTAAATTTAGGTAGAGTTATAGTGTCTGTAACATCTTCATATGTAACTTCTACAGGCATACCTATAGTTAAATTACTTGGATCTGGTTCTACATCTACTATGTTAGTTGGGATAAGAGGTCCTTCTTCTAATTCAACCATTGCAATGATAAATGGTACTGGACCGGTGTATCTCGGAATGGGAGTATAACAGATAGCATATGTAAATAAAGTGCCTTTCCCGCTTGATTGAATCCACGAAGTATCGCGACTAAATGTAAAAGGTGATATATCTCGTGGATAAAAATAAGCTTTCCCTGTTTCATTACATTTTCTTAACCACAATTCATGTGCTTTTAATTTTTCCCAATAAAAATCTGATTCCTGTTGTGGTACAGGTACTGGACCTGTAGCTTTATTTTCTGTTGTCATAATTTTTTCCTCTTTAAATTAATTTTACTATTTATACACCAAGAACTAATGTCCCTGTAGAGGATAAAGCTCCTCCAGTACCATTAACTAATGAAGTTTTACAATTCTCTACTTGTCTTGCACCAGCTTCTCCTCTTAACTGACGGGTAGCCTCTAGAAGTAAAAACATACCATACATACCGGTGTGACAATAAGATAAGCCGCCACCATTAGTATTCATTGCAAAATCTCCTCCTGGTGCAGTTCTTTGGTTAGCAACAAAGTCAGCACCTTCGCCCGGACCACAAAATCCTAAGCTTTCTAAGGTTGTGAGAACAGTATATGTAAATGAATCATATATCATAGCTAAATCAACATCTGAGTGAGAAATACCAGCCATCTGCATAGCTTCAGGGCCAGATTGATGTGCAATTGTTCTAGTCAAATCAGGCATTTGACTTATAAGACCGTGATCGTGGGCCTCACCAGCTCCATAAACCCAAACTGGTTTTTTTGCACAACTTTTTGCTACCTCAGGAGAAACCACAACACATGCACCACCGCCATCAATTGTTAAACAACAATCAGGCAAGTGAAAAGGATAGACTATCCAACGAGAATCATGGTATTCGTCAAAAGACATAGGAGTTTCATAAAAAAATGCTTTTTCATTTAGATTAGCCCATTTTCGTGTAGCAACTGCGATCTCAGCCATTGCTTGTCTAGTTTTGTCTTCACCATATATATGCATATATCTATTACATGCCATAGCATATTGCATGGGAGGGGCAGCTATCCCAAAAGGTAATTCGTACTGAGATCCTGGGGCTCCTAAGTCTGCACCAGGTCTGCTACGTTGTGATCGCCCGGATTCACCATGTGTAATCAACGCAACATCAATTCTTCCTGCAGCAATAGCTTCCAATGCATGAGCTACATGAATAACAAATGAAGACCCCCCAACAGAGGTTCCATCAGTATGTTTCGGTGTTATCCCAAAATATTCAGCAATAGTTAATGGAGAAGGATTTGCACAATATATAGCATCGACATCCTTCATTGTTAATCCTGCATCAGCTAGAGCATTATATGATTCTTCAGCATGATGTTGAAGGGATGATTTTCCAGAGTCTCTTCCAAGCGCATCTGATTCATCCACTCCAACAATTGCAGCTTTTCCTGATAAGTCACTCACAGCAACCTCCTTAGTAGTTAATTGAAACAAAACGTCTATACATTAAACGATAAAAGAGCATAATATAACAAGCATTCAAATATAAGTTTCTAATATGATTCTTATAAAAGGTTATGAAATTTAAAATATCTTATAAACACCATTGTTTTGAAGAATTGTATTATAAAATTCTTGGTTATAAAATAATAGAAATAGGAAATGAATGATGGATGATATATTAAATATAGGTGGGAAAACAGTTACTTCACGATTAATGGTTGGTACTGGAAGGCATAGATCAAATGATGATTTAATTAAATCAGTAGAAGCTTCCGGTACTGAAATCATTACTGTTGCAATAGGCCGTCTTGATCTAAATAACCCCAATGAAAAAACTATTTTAGATCATTTTGATTGGACTAAATATAATATACTCCCAAATACAGCCGGATCAAAAACTGCTGAGGACGCTGTCACTATAGCTAGATTATCTAAAGCCATGAATTTATCTGATTGGATAAAACTAGAAGTCATACCAGATCCAAAATACTTACTACCTGACCCTATAGGTACTCTCAAGGCAGCTGAAATACTTGTTGCTGAAGGATTTAAAGTACTTCCTTATATCCATGCTGACCCAGTACTTGCAAAACAACTTGAAGAAATTGGTTGTGCTACAGTAATGCCTTTAGGTTCTGCTATTGGTTCTGGCCAAGGAATTCATACAAAAGAAGAAATTGCTATCATCATTGAGCAGTCTTCAATCCCTGTTGTAGTAGATGCTGGTTTGGCTGTTCCTTCTGATGCATCTACAGCTATGGAACTTGGTGCTGATGCTGTATTGGTTAATACGGCTATAGCACAAGCCAATAATCCTGGACTAATGGGTGAAGCGTTTAAACTAGGAGTAGAAGCTGGAAGAAAAGCTTATATAGCAGGTAGAATTCCTCAAAGTAAATATGCTAATCCTAGCAGTCCTACAAGTAACCCAGTAAATAACTAGAGCATAATGAGCAACTTATTACTTGATACAAATGGTATATGTCTTGTTACTGATGAAAGTTACATGACAGATATAAATTTTTTTAACAAAATTGATCTGGCTGTGGAAGCAGGTATAGATGTCATACAAGTACGATCCAAGGCAGCAACTCCTATACAATTTTATGAGCTTGCCCATAAAATCAGAATACTGTTCCCTTCTATAAAATTAATTGTTAATAACAATATAGAAGTAGCTTTGGCAGTAAATGCGGAAGCAATTCAACTTGGTGAATCCTCTATGTCACCGGAAGCAGTTAGATTTAAAATAGAGAATCGATTATATATCGGTAAATCAGTCAATTCTATAAATAGTGCAATTAATGCTGAAAAAAGCGGAGTTGATTATTTAATAGTCGGTACAATTTTTCCATCTAATAGTCATCCAGGATACGAACCCTCTGGAGTTGATTTGATTAAAAAAATCACATCAAAAGTATCTATACCAGTTCTAGGAATTGGTGGTATTACCAATAGAAATTGCGACTCTGTTATTAATCAAGGGGCATTTGGTGTAGCAATTATTAGTGAAATTATGCAATCTCAAGATGTATATCAAGCAGCAAAAACCTTGATTGATAAGGTACAATATTGCAAATTACAAAATAAATGATTTGACAAATGATTAATATTAAAGTAAATGGCGAACAAATAAATTTAAATACCCCTATATCTTTGATAGAATTCCTTGATTCCCAAAATATCAACACCCAATTTATAGCAATAGCTTATAACCAAGAAGTTATAGCAAAAGAAGATTATCCTTCAATTATACTTTCGAATGGTGACTCTTTAGAAATTGTAAAACCTGTTGGGGGGGGCTAACTTTGATCTGAAATTATTTCAGAATCTTCCAGAAATAGTTCTTTTCGATAAAAAATTAGTGCGAATACTAGTATACAAAGCGCAACAGAACAATTAATTGTAATCGCCACTTCAATACCAAATATGCCTGAAACAATACCTGTTAATAACAAACCTAATGGCGCTGTACCTATTGCAACTCCTACAACACCCAATGCCTTTCCCCTTATGTTGGGTGAAACTGTCATCAATGTTATTGCACTTTGCATAGAACCGAAACCTGTCATAGCAAGCCCTGCAAAAAATAACAAAAACCAACAAACCCAATATGTTTCAAGTACAGAAAAAGTAAGCAAAAATAAGAACCCAATACTCGTACCAAAAATAAACAACTTGATTGGTTGAGTTGACTTTCCTAAAGTTCCAAGATATGTAGAACCGATGACATTTCCCAAACCAAATGATGCACCTAATAACCCCATAAGAACAGGATTAACTAGTAACACGGTCTCGGCAAAAACAGGCACCATCGGTATAAATGGGAAAAATAATACGTTGGCTATTATTGTCACAGTAATAACTAAGCGTGTTATTCTATTTTTTAGCATATATATTGCAGTATTTTTCGTAGATATAAATAAATCTTTAAATTTTTCGATTTTCTTTTCAGGATTTGGAATATTTATAAATTGCAAAATTATTGTTCCAGTAACATGTAATAGTAAAATAAATATATATGCAGCAATCGCACCTTTCCAATTTATCAATAATCCTGCCCATAACGGCCCCAAGACACTACTACCAGTTAACGCAGCCATATCAACAAACATTGCATTAGATACATTTTTTGAGCCTACTATATCAGCTGTTGCTGATCTTCTAGCTGGAAAATCTAAAGACCAGCCCACACCTAGAGCCATAACTAACACAGAAATAATTATTAAATTGTCAATTTCAAAATACACCAATCCAATCAATAAAGATAAGGAAAGAATGTTCATTATTTGTATTATTTGCATGATAGTTTTTCTATTAAATCTATCCGAAATAGCACCTGAAACCAAACCTAAAAGCCCCATTGGTAAGCTGCGAAACAAAGCAACAATTGCAACATTCCATTGAGAACCTGTGATATCTAGTATTAACCAACTAGTGGTAATTATTTCCATCATTCTTGACTGATACCACATCCAACCTGCGTACCAAAGTTTTCGAAATTCAGCAAAATGAAAAGCACGTTTATTCACTATATCAGTAGGATTCCTACTCATGCAGATGAACCTTCTATTCGTGAATTTGAATACTCATCAATTCCTATTGAGAATAATGTTTTTGCTGTTTTGTTAACTAATGAAATAATAATTGCTGCTATAAATATTATTCCCATAAACATCAACACAGTTCGAGGATTTGTAATATCAGCTAAATACCCGTTAATCCAATTAAATAAAGCCATCATGCTACCAACATGCATAATATATATACTAGTAACCCGACCTCTTATCTCATCTGGAACAATAACCTGAATTATCACATGAGTTAATGTCATAAACGCTGCTTGACTGGCGCCAATTAACAATAATGATAACCAAATAATATAAATACTGTCTGAAAGTGAAAGTAAAACGGGAGCAAATCCGCTTAAAAAAGCGGAAAAGAAAAATAAATACCCACCTATTTTTGTCTTCATAGTAACCACAATTGTTGAACCCAATACTGCCCCTATACCAGCAAATAACATTAAAGAAGTATAGGAGCTACTCCCAAGTATTAATACTTCTTCACCTATTGAAGGAGTAAGAGATTCATAGGTCATAGTTAAAGCACAATGTAGCATTGCTACAACCAATACAATCAACATCCAAGTATTATGGTAAAGATAATCAAATCCTTGTAAAAAATTAGCACCAAAACTTTTTTCGGCGTCAATGACACCTGTAGACTCAGTACGAATGAGCAATATTGTCAAAACTGCAGCAATATTTAAGCTAAAACACACTATGAAGACTTCCAAGAATCCAGTCTTTATAATTACTGTCAAAAATCCTACCACCAATGGCCCAATAAGTTTTGCTCCGTGTTGATTAGCATTAAGGAGAGCTACTGCTTTAGGAACATCATCCTTGGATACAAGATTGGGTACCAAACTTTGAGATGCAGGCATTCTAAATGCTCTAGCTATACCTTCTAGTGCAGAAAAAGCAACAATATAAACCAATAATTCATTAGTCAAATCAAATAATACCAATACTAAAACCATCAACCCATTTGAAATAAGACTGCCTATAGAAGCTAGAATCAACATTTTTTTTCTATCAATCCAATCAGCAATAAAACCTGCAATTAAAGGAACTAACAAACTAGGAATCATTAATGCAAATAAAATTAAACCAACCCAATTACTTGATTCAGAAATATTCCAAACTAGAGCTGCTCTAGCTAAATTTGTGGTCCACATAGAAGCGCCTGAAAAAAGAGTTGCAATCCACATAGATGTAAAATCTTTATATCTAAAAGGAAGCAGAAATTCACTATCCAAATATTTCAATTTATGTTCCCTTCAGTTTAATCTATTTTTTTGTAATAATTGTAATATGTTCCCGTCAGGATCATAAAAAGTTGCCACCATACCTCCCCAATGTTCCTCTTCTGGTTCTCTAAGAAAACTAACATTTTTCGCACGTAATTTTTTTGATACTTCAATAATGTCGCCTACTTCAAAATTCAACATTATTCTATATGGGTCTTTGGCCATTCCCGAAACATTATTGTGGGTCCCAATGTTGAACCGTTCTCCACCTATATCAAAACTGACAAAATTAGGTCGAATAGAGTGTACAGTTAAACCTAAAAGATTCTTATAGAAATCTACCATAATATCTAACTGATCAGTCCAAATAATAATACCTGTAATTTTATTTAGCAATTCTACCTCAAAATTATATTCAAAAAGTACTAATAACCAACATAATCAATAAATATGTGTATATAATTTCAATAGTACAACTTAGAATATGTTAGGTTTTCTTTAAACAATACACAGAAAGAAACTATGAAACAATACATTGCAAATAAATCACCGATTTACTATGGATGGATAATATTACTAATTTCCACCTCAATGTCTGCCGTACGTCCAGTTATGGCAGTAGCTACACTTTCAGTATTTATAACTCCCATGAGTGATGAACTAAATTGGAGTCGAACTGCATTTTCAGGAGCTGTAAGCATAGGAGGATTTGTCGGAGCTTTTGTATCCCCTATCATCGGAAAAGGAATCGATCGATACGGAACATCACTTGTCATGGCATTAAGTTCTCTTATTGTAGCTATCTCAGCTATAGCGATATCTCAAGTAGAATCTATAGTTTATTTTTATGTATTTTATATTTGCGGTAGAGCTATGTTTGCTGGACCATTAATGTTAGCACCAGCTGTAGCAGTTAGTAATTGGTTTGTATCTAAACGTGCGATAACATTGGCTATACTCCAAGTTAGTCAAGGTCTAGGACTCGCACTAATACCATTTATTGCTAAATCAATTATTGTATCTGAAAACTGGCCTTCCGCCTGGATATTTTTAGGCATAATGGTATTAATCATAGGAGTTATTCCCCCAGGAATCTTAATGGTAAGGAAACCTGAAGATATAGGATTAATGCCAGATAACAATAAAAAATCATCAATAACAGAAAGCACATCAGAAGCTTCATATACCCTTAAAGAAGCTTTAAAAACTCATACCATGTGGTTCTTAATGATATTTGCAGGTTTTGGATTCATGGTTCAAGCTGGGGTTAGTTTACATCAGGCTCCATATTACCACGATCAAGGTATACCCTATTCTCAAGCAGCAAGCATAGTAAGTATATTCGCCTTATCCAGTGCAACAGGAGGTTTTCTTTTTCCTTTATTTACTACAAGATTTTCAGCAAGAATCATGACAACCATTTCAACCTTATTTATGACTTTAGGTGTGATAATAATGATTCAAGCTGATTCATTTTATCTTGGAATTATTTCAGCATTAGTTTTTGGTAATGGCTTAGGTGGAATGTCTACTCTGGTTAACGTTCTCTGGGCTGATTACTACGGAAGAGAAAGTCTAGGTGTAATACGAGGAGTATCATTACCTGTTCAAACTGGATGCCAAGCTATTGGGCCTATAGCTTCTGGTTTACTTTACGACTATACTGGGGATTATTTTATGTCCTTAGTTTTCTTCTTAATCATTATTAGTTTAGCTGCCTTTTTTGTGTTTATATCAAAGCCTCCCACCTCTTCAAGTTCTTAACGGACTACCTCCTATGCAACCAATATCTAACAAATGTTGGTATTTATTATTATCAAGTCCAAGAATATCTTGAAAAACCCTCTGATTATCTTCTCCCAAATTATGAGCAGGATTTGTATCATTTCTTGTAAAGTTTGAAAAAATCCATGGTGTAGTTACCTGTTTATACTTTCCTGCTTCTGGATGATTAACATTATCCCAAAATTGCATAAAGTTTAATTGAGGGTCATTAATAACTTCTCTACCTTTAGATACAACGCCGGCAGGAATATTAGCTTCTTGCAACAAAGACATTAATTCATATTTTGTTTTAGAAGTAGTCCAATCATTAATAACTTGATCAATTTCTATGCGGTGTTTATGACGATCAAAACTAGTTTTATACTCATTCTTGTCAATCAAATTTGTTTTATCCATGATATTACAAAGAATTGACCATTCATTATCGTTACTTATTGAAAGAGTAATCCAATCATCATCCCCTCTGCATTTGTAGACTCCTTGAGGTGCAGATATTTTATGACTATTACCCAACAACTTTTGGGTCTTTATGTCTGATTGTGATTCTAATATATGTTCTCCAATCAAATTTACTGTTAATTCTCTTTGGGATAAATCAATAAAGCAACCTTTCCCATACATTTTTCTTCTACGTAAAGCACTTAATATAATTCCTACGGAAAATAAACCTACCATGGGGTCTGGAAATGTTTCATTGGTTAATAAAGGATTTTCATTAAAGTAGCCGGTTATTGATGCTAAGCCTCCGGTTTGTTCAAGTGTAGACCCCAAAGATCCATAGTTTTTTTCTCTTCCAGTGTTTCCTTGACTACTAATTTTTGCATAAACAATACTTGGATTAATCTTTTTTACAGATTCATAATCTAATCCTAAACGATCTACGACCGAAGCTCTAAAATTCTCTATAAACACATCACTTATTTTAATCAGTTCATATATTTGTTTTTTCCCTTCCTTATTGGCGAGATCTAAAGTTATACACTGTTTATTAACATTTCTTTGTATGTGGTGAGCTGCAATATTCCATGGTGTGTCACCAGATGTATTATTTGGGTAAACAGTATGTGTAGCAGGTGATGGTTTTACAGGACCACGATTAATATCCATACGAGAAGAAGACTCGATCTTTATCACTTCAGCACCAAAATAACCTATGAGCATAGTAGTATATGGGCCAGCTGCAACCTGTGTTAAATCCAGTATTCTTAATCCATTCAATACATTACTCATAAATTTATACCACTCCAGACTGATGCAACAATAAAACATCAGAAAGTTTATATCCTAATAAATTACAATATATATCTATATTATTTTCACCAAGTAATGGAGCTTTATCCAAACTTGGCCTTGAATCATCAATCAAAAAAGGTATACCTGGATATAACATACCATCTTGATTATTAAAGAATGCTCTTTCAAGTAATTGATTTGATTCTAATAGGTCCTCAGGCTCTGCTACATAGCCAGCTATAGTACTTATATTTTGTAATTTTTGATAAATTTCTTCCTTATCTTGATGTAAAACCCATTCTTCAAGAATTTGATTAAGCTCAGATTCATTTTTTCGCCTAAGTTCCATAGACGAAAATCTTGCATCTTTTATCAATTCTGGCATTTCTAATATTTGACAAAAATTATGCCAAGTATCATCTCTTGAACCAGTGGCTAAACCCATCGTAACCCAACCATTTTTCGCTTTAAGAAGAGAACTCTCTCGGCGAACATTATCATCTCCTCTAAATTGAGAATTTATGGAATTATGAATCTGCGCAAGAGCTAGTGTTTGCAATCCTGATGTTTCTACCACATTATTTCCCATCGGGTTAGAATCTCTAGAAAACAACGAGATTAAAATTCCAGAAAATACACTAATCCCAACAGCATATTCTCCAGCATTACCTCCTACTTTTAATGGCTCCCTACTAGGTAGCCCCATAGTTTGTAGAAGACCTGCTAACCCTTGGTTTATTAAATCACCACCTTTAAAATTAGCATAAGGTCCACTCATTCCAAAATCACTAATTGAACACAATATCACTGAAGGGTTAGAAGTTTTGATATGATTCTCTAATGAAGTATTTGTATCATCAATCACTATATCAGCAATAGAAATTAAATCATCAAATACCTTTTTCCCAGAAACCGTATCTATATCAAGAGTAATACCTTTTTTGCCAATATTTAAATATCTAAATAACAAACTGGATTCTTTGTACATTGATTTAAATGTGAAAGGACCAACACACCTACAACGATCACCAATATTAGGTTTTTCGACTTTTATAACTTGTGCACCTAGAGATGCTAATAATTTAGAAGCATATGATCCTGGCACAGAATTACTTAAATCAATTACCCTTAAATCATCTAACATATATATATCCTTAGATACTGAATACCGACCTATAAAATATTATTCTAAGTATTAGCGTAAAGGTATTTATTATGCTATACTCCACATTCCTTGTAAGACAAAAAAAAGGAATTTTATAACAAATGGTCGTAAATTTTACAAAAGAAGGTTCGGTTACCGACGTTCAAGGATTCGAAGCAGGGGCAACCTATGCTGGTATGAAAACTTACGCCAAAGATAAGTATGACCTAGGTATCATATGGTCTAATCTACCATGTGTGTCAGCAGGAGTATTTACAACAAATAAAGTTATATCTCCCTCAACAAGTGTATCGAGAGATAATGTTTTAAAAGGGAATGTACAAGCGGTCACTGTTAATAGCGGAATAGCAAATGCTGGTGTGGGTAATGCAGGAAAATTAGATGCACAAGAAGTTATTGAATTAACAGCTAATAAACTTAATATTAAATATGAAAATGTTGCTTTTCTTAGCACTGGTATCATCGGAGTTGAACTACCAATGGCTTTGATAAGAACTGCTCTTGAAAAAATTGAATTTCAACCAAATTCAGGACAATTGTATGCTAAAGCAATGATGACAACTGATACTAAACCAAAAGAGTGTTCAGTGACAGTATCTACAAATGGAAGAGAATTTACAATTGGGGGTGTCTGTAAAGGTACAGGTATGATCCATCCGAATATGGCTACAATGTTAGCTGTTGTCACAACAGATGCTCCTATAGATCAAAAACTCCTACAAGATATAGTAAAACAAACAGCTGATGAATCTTTTAATATGATTAGTGTCGATGGGGACATGAGTACAAACGATTCTTATATAATACTTAGCAACGGCGCAGCAGGTGGAGAAATTATTACATATGAATCTCCTGAGCACGAAGATATACAAAATTCAATAAAAGAAGTTGTTCAATATTTAGCTAAGGAAATGGTTCGTGACGGAGAAGGTGCAACCAAATTATTTCAAGTTACAATTGAAAATGCAAATAATATTGAAGAAGCCCGAGATGCAGCTAGGACAATTTCTAGCTCTAGTCTTGTTAAAACAGCTGTACATGGAAATGACCCTAACTGGGGTAGACTGCTAGCTTCATTAGGAAGTAGTAAAGCAGAAGTTGATGAAAGTAAATTATCCGTATACATTAATGATATTTGCATACTAGAAGATGGATTACCAATACCTTTCTTTAAAGATGCTATTATTCAACAAATGGTCGATTCTGAAATTACATTTAGAATTAATTTAAATTTAGGAAAAAGTTCTGCATCTGCTTGGGGATGTAATCTTTCTGAAGAATATGTCCATTTTAATAGTGCATATACTACATAATCTAATTAATTCGTTTAAGAATGAAAAAAATGAAAGAGATAGTAGTTATAAAACTTGGTGGTAGTACTTTATCTGAGATGGATAGTAATCTCAATGAAATTGCTGATCTGCATTTATCTGGAGTCCCTGTAGTACTTGTACATGGAGGTGGAGCGTTAATATCCGAATGGATGGAAAAACTTGAAATTAAGACAGATTTCATTGATGGTTTACGTGTAACTGATGAAAATTCTATCCAAATTGTAACATCTATATTGGGGGGGTTAGTTAATAAAACACTAGTCGCTTCAATAATAAATAAAAACTGTAAAGCAATTGGTCTAAGCGGTATTGATGATAATATTTTTAAAGCTGAATTTTTAGACCAAACACATGGCTACGTGGGAAATATAATCAATACTAACAGTAAATTTATACAATTATTAGTAAATAATAAATACCTGCCCATAATAGCCCCAATAGCGATTAATAATGCTTTGGTAAGTCCTCCTCTTTTGAACATAAATGGAGATACTGCAGCAAGTGCTCTTGCAGTAAGTTTAAATTCAAATAAATTGATTTTTTTAACTGATGTAGATGGAGTGCTAGATGAAAAGTCTAATCTAATTAGTACCTTAACTACAGAGCAATCCAAAACATTAATTAGTAATGGAACGGCCAAGAGTGGTATGATTCCAAAAATAAATTCTTGCATAGATGCAGTAGAATCAAATGTAGAATCATTTATAATTAATGGTACAAAATATGGGAATTTAACATCGATTATCGAGAATTCAAAAAGTGTCGGGACGAAATTTCTAGTTTCATAATCTACACATAGATAAATATTGTGATACTAAAAAGGAGGAGATTAATGTCTATATGGCAAGACTTAGAAAAAAAATATTATATGCAGGTAGTTCGAAGGCAACCTGTCACAATTGTCAAAGGTCTCGGTACTAAAGTCTGGGACGACCAAAACAAAGAGTATCTTGACTTTACTTCCGGTTGGGCTGTAAACAATTTGGGACACTGCCACCCTGCAATAGTAGAAGCTATAAAAAATCAAGCTGAAACATTAATGCAAACATCCAACCAATTTTTTACTGTTCCTCAAGTACAATTAGCACAATTATTAGTAGAAAATAGTTGTTTAGATAGAGTATTTTTTGCCAACAGTGGTGCCGAAGCAAACGAAGGTGCAGTTAAATTAGCCCGTAAATATGGTAAATTGAATAAAAATGGTGCCTACGGTGTAATTACTGCTTTAAACTCCTTCCATGGTAGAACTATGGCTATGATTTCTGCAACTGGTCAGCCACATTATCAAGCAAATTGGCAGCCATTATATGAAGGTTTTACAAATGTTGAATACAATAATCTGGAAGCAATAAAACAGGCAACAAATGATAACACTTGTGCTGTAATGCTCGAACCCATCCAAGGTGAAGGCGGTGTCAATATACCTGACCAATCATTTTTTGAAAATGTTCGACAATGGTGCGATGAGAATAATATGTTACTTATACTTGATGAAGTTCAAACAGGAATTGGACGAACAGGAACGTTATTCGGTTACGAACAATTTGGTATTGAACCTGACGTTATAACACTTGCTAAAGGACTTGGTGGCGGAGTCCCAATAGGAGCTTTTCTTGCTAAAGAAAATGCAGCTGCCTTAGAACCCGGAGACCATGGATCAACCTTTGGTGGCAATGTACTCACAACAGCTGCTGCATATGCAGCTGTAAAATATGCTGTGGATAACAATATAGAAAAAGATGCAAAAAACAGTGGTGAATATCTAAAAGATCTACTCGAAAAAGCTACAGACTCTCTTCCTAATATTAGTGAGATTCGTGGTAGAGGATTACTAATAGCAGTTGAATTTACTGAAGATATAGCTCCTGAACTTGTATCAAATTGTAACGAATTAGGATTATTGTTAAATCCTGTAAGACCAAATGCAATAAGACTTATGCCTCCGCTTACTGTTAACAAAGAAGAAATGGATAAAGCTGTAGAATTAATAGTAGAAGGTATTAAATCAATATTAGCCAAAGGGAAAAAATAAGATGCAATCATCAAAAAAAGTTATTTTAGCTTACAGTGGAGGATTAGATACATCTGTTATTCTACATTGGCTAATTCAAAAAGGATATGAAGTTGTAACCTATACTGCTAACCTAGGTCAAGGTGATGATTATGAGTTAATAAAAAGTCGCGCTACAAGTATTGGGGCCACACAAAGCTATATACCAGATTTAAGAAAAGAATTCGTTGAAAACTATATATTTGAATCTGTTAAAGCTAATGCCTTATACGAAGGAAGATATCTACTAGGTACCTCGCTAGCGAGACCGCTTACAGCTAAAGCTCAGGTTGAAATAGGTAAACAAGAAAAAGCCCAATTATTGTCACATGGTGCTACAGGAAAGGGTAATGACCAAGCAAGGTTCGAATTTACTTTTAGTGCATTAGGGCCAGAATTTGGAATATACTCACCCTGGAGAGATCCTGAATTTTTAGAAGAATTTCAAGGTAGGTCAGACTTAATTGAATATGCTAGCAAATATAATATAGAAGTCGAACAAACAAAAAGTAGACCATGGAGTAGTGATGCTAATTTGATGCACATTAGCTATGAAGCAGGAGAATTAGAAGACCCTAACAGAAAACCAAGAGAAGATATGTTTAATTTAACAAAATCTCCACAAAGTGCTCCTGATAAAGAAACTGAAATCGAAATTGAATACCTTAACGGGATACCAATAAAATTAACAAATATTACCGAAAATTTAGTTAAAACAGATTCCTTGGAATTATTTATTTACCTTAATCAACTTGCTGGAATAAATGGTATTGGTAGAGAGGATATTGTTGAAAACAGGCTAGTTGGTCTCAAGTCTCGTGGGGGATATGAAACTCCTGCAGCTACAATATTACAAAAAACCCATAGAGATATCGAAGGGTTAACAATGGATCGAGAAGCTATGCATTTAAGAGATTCTCTTATACCAAGATATTCTGAATTAGTTTACTATGGCTTATGGTATTCTCCTGAAATGGAACTCTTACAAACCCTTTTCACTGAGTCTCAAAAAAATGTATCTGGGAAAGTTAATGCTACTTTATATAAAGGTAATGTAATTATAAATTCACGTTATTCAGAAAATTCATTATATAATGAACAGATGGTAAGCATGGATTCACATGGTGGTTTTGATAGCACTGACTCTACTGGATTCATCAATATTAATTCTCATAGATTAAGAGCATATTTTTCTCGAGGAAAATAAGTTATGTATCACACCAATATAAATAATTCTGATAATGAAATTTTTCAAAAATTTACTGAATCAATCAGTTACGATAGAAACCTTTTTAAACAAGATATAAAAGGTTCTATTGCTCACGCTAAAATGCTAGCAAAGCAAAATATTATTTCTCCAAGTGATGCCGACAAGATTGCTTCAGGACTTACCCAGATCCAAGAGGAAATTTTAAATGATAAATTTGTATGGAAATATGAATTAGAAGATATTCATATGAATATAGAATCACGACTTAAAGAATTGATCGGCGATATAGCTGGAAAACTTCACACCGCTAGATCTAGAAATGATCAAATTGCTTTAGATATGCGATTGTTTTTAAAAGAAACAATAGTAAGCACTATAAAATTATTATTAGAATTACAATCTGCAATTTTAACTCGCGCAGAAGAAAACATTGATGTAATTGTACCTGGATACACACACATGCAAAGAGCTCAGCCGTTACTATTAAGTCATCATTTAATGGCATACTTTAATATGTTTGCACGTGATATTAATAGATTTGAAAATAATTACATAGAAGCAGATGTTATGCCATTAGGTAGTGGTGCATTAGCAGGAGTCCCATACTCTATAGATAGGGAGTTTATTGCAAATGAGCTGAGTTTTTCAAAGATTAGTACTAATTCTATGGATAGCATTTCGGATCGAGATTACATACTTGAATTTTTATTCAATTCAGCGACAACTATGTCACATATTTCTCGTATTTGTGAGGAAATTATTCTTTGGTCAACACAAGAATTTAATTTTATAAGTTTAGATAAACGATTTACCACGGGAAGTAGCATGATGCCACAAAAACGCAACCCAGATTTTGCAGAAATATCCAGAGGTAAAATAGGTAGAGTATATGGTAACTTGATAGGATTACTAACTGTAATAAAAGGGTTACCTCTAACTTATAATCGAGATTTACAGGAAGATAAAGAAGGGCTATTTGATAGTATTGAGACATTACAAAGTACTCTAAAAGTATTAAAAGGTATGATTGAAACATCAACTTATAATAAAGATGTGATGTTAAAAGCTGCTGAAGATAACAGTATGCTTGCAACTGATATGGCAGACTATTTAGTAGGTAAGGGTGTCCCTTTCCGAAAGGCACACGAAGTAATGTATATGCTAGTAGATTATGCAAATAATTCAAATAAAACTCTAAAGGAGTTATCATTAAGTGAATACAAAAACTTTTTACCTGAATTTGAAAAAGATATTTTCGAAATTGATATCAATCATTCAATAAATCAAAGAAATATAATTGGCGGAACATCCCTAAAACAAGTTAAAAACGCCATAAAAAATGCAAAAAATATAACTGAAAATAAAATAAATGAATATAAAAAATATTAAACTTGCCCCATCTATTCTATCCGCTGATTTTTCTAAATTAGGAGAAGAAGTAGCGCTTGCAACAGAATCTGGTGCAGATATGATCCACGTAGATATTATGGATGGGAAATTTGTTCCAAATATAACATTTGGAGCCTCTATGGTTTCAGCAATACGTCGATGGACTAATTTGCCGTTAGATATACATATGATGATAACAGAACCTGAAAAACAAATTCCGCTATTTATTGATGCTGGAGCTGATATAATTAATGTTCATATTGAAACTTGTACACATCTACACAGAATTATTCAACTGATCAAATCAAATAATGCCAAAGCTGGAATCGCTTTAAACCCAGGAACAGCTATCAATAGTCTATCTGAAGTTATTAAAGAATTAGACCAAATTGTAATAATGTCAGTAAACCCAGGCTTCCCTGGTCAAACCTTCATACCAAATACATTGAATAAAGTCTCGTATTTGAGGCAACAAATCAATCAAGATGGCCTCAATATAGATATTGAAATTGTGGTGGAATAAATAAGTCAACTATAAAATCTGCTGTCGACGCTGGTGCTAATATATTAGTTGCCGGTTCTGCAGTATATAACTCTAGTGCCTCAGTTAGCGATTGTATCCATGAATTAAAAAATTCCATTTAATCATTCGATTATTCATTATAGAATAGTATTATGGAATCAAAAAATTATATCAAACTCATACCATCTTTTCTTATTACCCTGCTAATAACAATTATTATTGTATTTATAGGATTTTCATCTGAAGAGGTAAAAAGTTCAAATAATTATGTACCAACTAGTCTAATAACAAACATCTCTACAGGATTATCAACTATTATTAATCAATTTGGCACGTCACTTCCTTTAGGTTTAGCATTTATAGCAGGAATGAGTGCGGCAGTAAATCCATGTGGGTTTATTCTATTACCTACTTACTTAGGTCTGATTCTGAATGAAAACAACAGTATTGAAGATACAAAAAGAACAAACTATCTTCACTTGTCCCAAATTGCATTGTTTGTAACATTAGGATTTACTATTGTTTTTGCTACAATTGGTTTTTCTATAAGCTTTGGTGCTAGATCAATTATCCAAGAACTCACATCTTTCATTACAATAATTATTGGAGTGTTTTTGATTCTTATTGGAATAATATCATTAAATAGTGAAACAAAAATCTATTTAAATTGGCCAACACAAATTGCTTCAAAATTTGGTGACCCACGAAACACTAAATATCCTAAATTTATTAATTATTTATTGTTTGGAATGAGTTATGCTGTAGCATCAATTAGTTGTACTCTTCCTGTATTTTTAGCAGTTATAGGGGTTTCATTAACCAACAATAATATTATTGATATCGCAAAACAATTTGTACTTTACAGTTTAGGTATGGGATTTATTATTACAATTACAACATTAGTAATAGCATCTTTAGAAAACTCTTTACTGAAGGGAATGACTAGATTAACAAAATGGTTTCAATACACCACAAGCACAATTATGATACTTGCTGGATCATACTTAATTTTTTATTGGACAAGTTCGGGAACGCTCTTATAAATAATTAAGCAAATCCAATCATACCAGACTTATGATATGTTCTTATACATTGCGTACAAAGTTTAACTTTTTTTCTCATCCCATTAATTTCAATACGAAATGTTTGTATATTAGGAAGCCACTTTTTATTAGTTGCTCTCTTAGAGTGACTCACATTATGCCCAAATTGAGGCGTTTTAGTACAATATTCACATTTAGCCACGTAAAACCTCTTTGACTCTTACTTTGACTTTGAGTAGAAT
>MDTE01151091.1_pt1 | contig 18782 bp, 18 predicted proteins | sample 811231 | NCBI WGS metagenome assembly MDTE01 (sample SAMN05326651, study PRJNA326480) | marine metagenome | isolation source: seawater | place: Indian Ocean: Red Sea | collected 2010 | reverse complement strand
TCGAGTGCCCAAGAGAGGACTCGAACCTCCACGGGAAATAAATCCCACTAGGTCCTGAACCTAGCGCGTCTGCCAATTCCGCCACTTGGGCCCGTGAGGCTCCAAGAATACGCACTGGTCGTGGTGTTGGCAAGCTGCCGCTTTCCGGTACCGGGTCATCGCTTCTGCAGCAGGATGTTGACGCCCTTCTTGTTGGAGAGCGCGATGTCGGAGAGACCGTCACCATTGACATCGGTGACCAGGAACTGGGTTCCCACTCCCGTTCCCAGCCCCTCGGTGATCTCGTGGGGCACGAACCTGGGGGCTTGGCCCCGTCGCTTACGGACCTCGTACCAGTACATCCTGACAGGATCGCGGCCGCCAGGATCGCTGCCGTTATGAGCAAAGAATCGTTTGCCGGTGACCAGGTCGCGGGTGCCGTTTCCGGTGATGTCGACCCACTCCATCGCGTGTGTTTGCGAGTTTGTTTCGTGGATCAAGTGGTAGGTGAACTTCGGTTGCTGGTTGCCGCCGGTGTTCTCGAACCACCAGACGCCAAATGTATGAGCCGAACTCATCACCAGGTCGTTGTCGCCGTCAAGATCGTAGTCGTCGACATAGATGTTGGCCGCCTTGACGGGGGCACTCTTGGCATCCTTGGCCAGGTGCAGCGGGTGGAATTCCCAGGTTGCACTGGTTGGCTTGGCCGGCGCTTCCCACCAACCGTGTGGGATCACGACGTCGGCTCGGCCATCACGGTTGACATCACCGACTCCCAGGCCGTGGTAGTACTTGAAGGTTCCATTTTTCATCGGATCGCCCTTGCGACTGATCGCCTGAAACGGCCATTTGCCAGCGGGCGGAGTCGACCCGGGAAGCTTGACGTACCCCATCTGGCTCTCCGGCTGTGACCCAAAGATCAATTCGGGCCAACCGTCCCCGTCCAGGTCCTCGAACTCGGGCGACTCGTTGCAGATGCTGCTCCAGACCACGTGCTGTTTCCAGTGGCCCCCTTTGCGGCCGGGGTTCTGGTACCAGTGGAACGGATCGCCGGGAAATCCGATGTAGAAGACGTCCTGCCAGCCGTCACGATTCACGTCCCAGCCGAACATGGCAAAGCAGTTGCTGTATCCCTTGCCTGCCACAAAATCGCCGGGCTTGCGGATTTCATGCACCGTCCATTTCGGTCCGGCGTACCAGACGTCTCCGGCGATCACGTCGTTGAACCCGTCCCGGTTCACATCAAAGACCGCCACTCCCTCGGCCCGAAATCGCTCGTCCAGTTTCAGCCTGTGCCAGCCGACCTGCTTGGCGGTGACGGCCGCGGAATCCTCGAGCACGCGGACGCGATGGTTGGAACTGTCGCCGATGTAGACCCGGCTCTTGGCGTCGACATAGATGCCGTGAGGACGCGCCAGTCGACATTTCAGGGGAGTGCCGTCGGGGCCGTCGGCCATTTTTCCATCGCCGACCAGGGTGTGGATGGTGCCGGTTGTCTTGCGGATGACGCGGATCGTGTGGCTCTCGGTATCGGCCAGGTAGATGTCGCCATTGGGGCCAGCGGCAATCCCCTTGGGACCGCTGAGCTGTGCTTTCTTGGCATCACCACCGTGGCCGCTGAATCCCTTTTGCCCGGTGCCGGCAACGTGGTGCAGGGTCTGTTTGTCGAGATTGATTCGATAGACGGCATTGCCTTCCCGCAGGGCCAGCACCAGTTGTCCATCTCCGGCGTAATCGAGAGCCCGCGGGCCATTCAAGGGCGTGCCCCGTAGCGGGGCCCCATCGGGTGTCGGCTTTTTCTCTCCAGTGCCGGCAAATGTCGAGATGATCCCGCTCTTGAGGTCGACCCGCCGAATGCGATGGTTGCCGATGTCGCAGATGTAGAGGTTGCCGCGATCGTCGAGTGCGATCGAGTGTGGGACCTTGAGTCGGGCCCTGGTCGCTGGCCCGCCATCTCCGCTGAAACCGGGTTTCCCGGTGCCGGCGACGGTGCTGATGACATGTGTCCTGGCGTCGACTCGACGGACCAGGTGGTTTTGCATCTCGACAAAGAACATGTTGCCGGCGGCATCGAAGCGAACCTCGTAGGGTTCGTTGCAGGTTGCCCTGGTGGCCGGCCCACCGTCACCGGCGTAGCCGGCCTTGCCGTTGCCAGCCACCGTGGAGATCAATCCCGTACGCCGATCGATTCGGCGGACGCAGTGGTTGTTGATCTCGCAGACGTAGAGCGCCCCGTCAGGACCCAGCGAAACACCAAAGGGGCCACCGACGGTGGCGGAGGTGGCGGGTCCGCCGTCCCCGGTGTAAGCCGCCTTGCCGTTGCCCGCCCACGTGACCACGCGACCGGCCGCGGGCAGCGTGTCGGCGGCGGACAGGAACAGGACGGACAGCAGTGTCAGCAACGATGCGTGGCGGTAGTTCATGGTGGGCTCGGATTGTCTGGAAATCGCAGGGGATGACATCGGCGTGTCATCGTATCGGTCCGGCCGCTGCTTCGCCACGTGGCTCTACAGTGGTTGCCATCCGTCGGGATGGTGTCCGGAGTCGCAACGGCCCGGGTGGAGGATCTCGGCCAGGATCTCGGCCGATTCGACCAGCCGTGGGCCAGGCCGGTTGAAGAACTGGTGTCCATCGGTGATGAAAACCTGGCCCTCGGAAACGGCACGCAACTGTTGCCATTCGGAGCGGGTGATGACCGGCGCCAGTTCCGATCGCGTGCGTTCGATGTCGAAGCCACAGGGCATCAGCACGATGACATCTGCGTCGGCGACCGCCAGGTCAGCCCAGGTGATCCACGGAGAGTGCCGGCCCGCGGTTCCGAGAACATCGACCCCGCCGGCCAACTCGACCAGTTCGGGAACCCAGTTGCCGGCGACCATGAGCGGGTCGATCCACTCGATGCAGGCCACCCTGGGACGCCCGGATGCCTGGTCGGGGGTGACGGCCGAGGCGAGTTCCTGCAATCGGGACTCGAGACGATGGATCACCATCGTGGCCTCGTCGCCTTCACCCATTGCCTGTCCGACCGTCTCGATCGTCTTCCACACGTCGGCGAGGTTGGCCGGAGCGAGCGAGACGACCTGGGTCGAGACACCGGTTGTGAGTTCCAGGGCGGACTCGACATCGGCCAGGTTGACGGCGCAGACCTCGCACTGGTCCTGCGTGAGGATCAGGGTCGGTTGCAACCGCCCCAAAAGATCATGGTCGACCTGGAAAATCGAAATTGCCTGGGCCAACTGGTGTTTGACGGCGCGGTCGATCTCAGCACCCGGGGCGTCGATGTTGATCGTGGGGTGGCAGCAGGACGGGAGCCGCTCGACTCCCGCAGGGTGATCACATTCGTGCGAGCGACCCACCAGCTGGTCGAGACCGCCCAGCGCAGCAACGATTTCGGTTGCGCTGGGCAACAACGAGACGATCCGGTGACCCGTCATGGCTTTCGGATCAGCCGTTGTTGACGGCTCGGACCGGTGCCGGCTTGAGTTCCGGCAGCAGGGCCAGGGAACTGAAGGCGATCGGAGTGAACACGGCCAGGGCGATCAATGAGTTCCGGAAGAACGGCAACGCGGCGACATAGCAGGTCACCAGGCCGGAGAAATCAGCCGTGTACATCCCTGTTCCAGCCCAGACCCCGAAGTTGGTCACGAGGAAAAAGAGGATCTGTGCCGAGAGGGCCGATCCGCCGATTTTCCATGCCGAACGCTGTTCCCTGAGCAGAAAACCAAAACAGGTGCAGGCTGCGAATGCCCCGTAGACAATCACCGTGTGCTGATAGAAAGCGTTGTGGATGCTGCCGCTGATCAAGCCGATCAGGGCATCAGAGACAAGCATGATGAGCAGGGGGCCCAGGCAGGCCAGTTCACGACGCGTGCAGTGCGCCCCGGCGAACAGGCACAACGCCATCATTGGCGAGAAATTCCACGGGTAGACCATCCGGTCCAGCGGCACCTCGACGCCGATCCTTGGCAGAAAATATGGCACCAATCGGATGACTAACGCGTAGGCAACAAAGGCCAGCACAAACCAGGTGCGGGGACGACGCATATGTAGAAACCTCGTCACGTTCAATTCGAACAGCGTCGGAACACTTCTCTCGTGGGCCAATTACACCAGATTGGCCAATTCAATGGAATCCAAAGCCGGACGGTCCGATGCGATCGACCGGGGAGAGGTGGTTACGCATGGACGTGATTGACGGCGCGTTGCATGGCCTGGAGTGATTGCCGGACGAATCGTTGCTGTATCCGGCGGACGACAGGGTGGCCCAATCTGGAGAGGAGATGGCGGGCCTTGGAAAAGGCCGTGATCGAGAACCAGCAGACTCCCCTGTCGTCCATCTCGACCAGGAATTGTTCCTCGCCCCGCATTGGGTGTCCCGGCAGAGTGCCGTAGGCAAAGCCGAATTGTCGTCCATCGGCCTGCTCGTCGATCGTGTAAATGACCCGGCACGGCGTCAACCACCACACCGGTGGAAGCCGAAACAGCGCGGTGACCGTCTGACCTTCAACCGGTTCAACAGTGGCGAAGACTTGGCCGTCGCTGCCCAGCACAAACAACTCGGCCCAACCGATGTCGAACATTCTCCAGCGACAGACTGCCTGGCGGGCCGCTTTGAACACCGCGTCTCCCTGGCCCAATCGCACCCGGTTGACATCGAAACGGTAGCCCTCCGGTGACGTCGCACGGCGAGTGGAACCGGGTGCGTCGTAATTCACGTCGAGGTGGTCCTGCTGTTCGAGCAGGTTCCTGATGGTTGTTTCGGCAGGACGCCGCCAACAGATCATCGCTGCAGTCCAGGGCCAGGAACGAAGTTCAACGGGAACGGCCGGGACGGTGCCGGGCCTCGATCGGGTGTTCCCCCATACTACGCTCGTGCTGCGGCCCGCTCCAACCGGTTGTTCAGGGCGACCCCCAGTCCGGTTTCCGGGAAGCCGTAGGCCACGATTTGTTCCAGTTCCGCATCATCAAGCCGGTGCAGTGCTGCAAAGAATCCGGCGGTGGCCTCGACCAGGTCGCCCGTTTCCGAAAGGACTTCGATCCGGGCCCAGCCGTCGGTCGAACCGGGCGGGGTGAGCGACAACAGCCCGGCACGGGGGCCGGGAGGCTCGGCGGGTGGATCGGTCACCAGCACGATCGGCGTGTTGGGAGCGTAGTGCCGGGCCAGCATGCCCGGGGCCGGAGCGGCCTGGTCGACCGGTTGAGTGCCCCGGTGGATCTCGACGGGGCCCACGACTTCCTGCAATTGCTCGTGCGTGACGCCTCCATGTCGGAGCAGTCGAGGACGTGGTCCGCTGAGGTCGACCACGGTTGACTCGACGCCGACCCGGCAGGGGCCTCCGTCGAGTATCCCATCGAGATGCTCTGCGAGTTGCCCGCTGACGTGTGCGGCGGTGGTGGGGCTGATCCGGCCGAAGCGGTTGGCACTCGGAGCGGCAATCGGTCGGTCGGCCAATTGGATCAGTTGCGTCGCGATCGGGTGGTCGGGCACGCGGACGCCGACGGTTGGAAGACCCGCCGAAACGATCGGGGGAATGGTCTCACCACGGGGGAGCACCATCGTCAGTGGCCCGGGCCAGAAGCTCCTGGCAAGCAGGTCGGCCACGGGAGACACGTGGGTGGTGACGGTTTCCAGGTCTCCGGCGTCGGCCAGGTGCACGATGATCGGGTCGAAACGGGGGCGGTCCTTGGCATCGAAGATCTTTGCGACCGCGGTGGCATTGGTGGCGTCGGCACCCAGACCGTAAACCGTTTCGGTGGGGAACGCGACCAGTCCGCCGTCACGCAATGTTGCTGCAGCCGCCCCGATCTGCTCGGCGTTGATCCGGAAGTCATTCACGGCAATTCGACCAGGACGTCGTCGCCTTCGACGGTGACGGGAAACGAGGAATGGCGAATGGCCTCGGTCAGACAGTGTTGTCCACTGGTGACATCGAATTGCCAGCCGTGCCAGGGGCAGGTGACGACGCAACCATCCAGTTGCCCCTGTCCCAGTGGTCCTCCGGCATGGGGACAGACACCATCCAGGGCGTGTAGTGTTCCGTCGACGTTGAAGAGCGCGATCACGCGGCCAGCGGCGGTGAATTCGTGCGAGGATCCCACCGGGATTTCCGACAGGGCAGCGATACGGACCTGTTGAACCATGTCCCTTATGTTCGACGCGCCTCGATTTCCCGTCAACGCCGCCGGAGTGCTCAGGCGGCCCAGGGCAGTGATCCGGTTCGTCCTCGTTTGCTGCGTCGCCTGCTCTGGTTTGGTTTCGATTTCCAGCGGCGGTGCACCCAGAAGTACTGTTCGGGGGCCCGTCGCACCACGCGTTCCAGGGCGGTGGTGTAGGCCTGGGTCAGGGCAAGGACCGCGTCGGGACCATCGAATTGGGCCGTGTCGATCAGTTCCTCGCAGCCGACTTCAAATCTTTCGGGACCGTTGTCCTTGTCGAGCCGGATGGCATAACCAACGCAGATCAGGGCCTGGTATCGCAGTGCCAACAACGCGATCGACTTGAAGGTCGAGGCGGGGTGGCCCATGAAATCGACGAACAGTCCGTGCGAGCCAGCATCCTGGTCACCGAGCATTGCCAGGTGGCGCGCCGATTCGAGGCGGTCCACCATTTCTCCACTGGCTCCGTTCTTGTCCAGCAGTTCGTGGCCGGTGTCGGCACGGTATTCAAAAAAGAACCGGTCCAGGAACGGGTTGTCGAGTCGTCTGGCCACCACTCCCATGGGGAAGCCGAAGACACCAAAAATCCACACGGCCAGTTCCCAGTTGCCCAGGTGGCCGCTGATGAGGATCACCGGGCGATCCGAGATCAGGGCGTTGACGGCCTGGTCCTCGTTGCGGAAGCGAATCAGTTGTCGAAAGTTGTTTCGGGACAGGCGGTGGCGGAGGTGAATGACTTCGCCGACGGTGCGAAACAGGTGTCGCCACATCAGCCCGATCATCCGATCGGTGTCAACGTCCGGGCCGAGGGCGCGGCGAATGTTCCTGGCGGCGATATCGTAACGGGTCAGGCGACGGGGAAGCAGCCGATGGATGCAGAACCCACCCAGTGTGGCACCCAGGTCGATGGCCCACATCGGCATCAGGTGCACGACCGCCACGACCATTCGGAAGGCGGTGAATTCGATCAGGTGTCGCAGTCGGAGCGCCATCCCGGCGTCCTTGCCGTGGAGAAGTGGGAACTGGCGAGAGTGTGCCGGGGGGTGGGGGCCGGGTCAAGGTGGATACAGGGCGGCTATTTCTTTCGCCGCACCTCGGCCGGGATCCGCGGGTCGCGTTTCAGTGGCAGCGAGACAGTCTTTCCCGTCCAGGACGACTGGTAGATGGCCAGGATGATCTCGACGCTGCGGCGTCCTTCCCTGGCGTCAATCAGCGGCTTGCTGCCGGTACGGATCGAGCGGATGAAATCCTTGAGCTGGTGGGTGTGGCCGTCGTAGGAGATGGCGGTGGGGTCGCTGGCTCCGGTGCCACCGACATCGTCGCTGCCAAAGCGGCGGCGGGTGGCGGCGTCGTTGCTGCGGCCGGTGGCAAAGTCCCACGTCACCAACCGATCCTCCTCGATGACGGCCGTGCCCTCTGTTCCATGAATCTCGACCTTCTTGGAGAACCCCGGGAAGGCGGCGGTGGTGGCTTCGATGGTTCCCAGGGCGCCGTTGGCGAATCGCAGTGCGGCCACGCCGGTGTCCTCGACCTCGATGCGCTTGTGGGCCAGCGTGTCGGTCAGGGCGGTGACCTGCGACACGTCACCCATCAGGTAGGCGATCAGGTCGACGCTGTGAATGGCCTGGTTCATGTAGGCGCCGCCGCCGTCGAGATCCCAGGTGCCCCGCCAGCCGCCGCTGTCGTAGTACTCCTGGGTCCGCCACCACTTGACGTAGCTGTCGCCCAGGGTGAGCTTGCCGAAGCGGCCGGCGTCGATGGCCGACTTGAGAGCCTGGGTCACGCCGTGATACCGCGATGGAAAGATCGTGGTCAGCTTGACTCGGTTCTTGCGACAGGCATCGATGATGGCGTCGCATCGCTTGAGAGTGATTTCCAGGGGCTTCTCGACCACGACGTGTTTGCCGGCATTGGCCGCTGCGATGGCCGGATCGCGGTGGGCGCCGCTGGGAGTGCAGATGGTGATGATGTCGACGGAGGGATCATCGAGCATTTCGTCGAGGGTCTGGTATGCCGTCACTCCCGGGTTGGCTGCCGCAAATCGCTCCGCGGCTGCGGGAAACGCGTCGAAACACGCCGTGATGCGGGCACCACGGATGTCGCCAACGGCCAACGCGTGAAAGTTGGCGATCATGCCGCAGCCAACAATGCCAAATCCTGTCGCCATGGTGAGTTCTCTTTGAGGGGAATTCAGTCGTTCTGGATAGAAACGCGGCAGAACCGCTTCTTGCCGACCCACAGCAGCAGGCCGTCGGTCACCGGGACAAGGGTGTCGTGACTCTCGAACCGTTCCTTGTCCGCACCGAAGTAAGCGCCTCCCTGCGAGATCGCTCGCCGGGCTTCGCTGGTCGAATTGCAGAGGTTGGCGAGCTTGAGAAGTTGCGCGGCGGAGATTTCTCCACCCTGCAGGTCGGTGGACGAGATGACGGCCACGGGGATGTCCTCGGGTTGCCCGCCGGACCCAATCTCTCGTTCCCACCGGTCGATCGCTCCGGAAGCGTCCTCCGGTGAGTGGTACTCGGTGATCACCGCCGCAGCCAGTCGTTGCTTGCACTCCTTGGCGTGGCCGGACAGGAGGGCCTCGACATCGCTCATCGGCAGGTCGGTCAACAGTTCGAAATACATTCTCATGCACTCATCGGGCAACTGCATGAATTTCTTGATCATCTCGAACGGCGGGTCGGCAATGGCGATGTAGTTGTCCAGGCTCTTGCCCATGCGGCGGTGTCCGTCGAGCCCGACAAGGATCGGGGACATGACGCCAACCTGCCCCGGCTGTCCGGAGTCTTTCTGGAGATCACGGGCCAACATGAAACTGTAGAGTTGCTCGGTGCCGCCAAGTTCGATGTCGGCAGAAATCTTGACCGAATCCCACGCCTGCATGATCGGATAGAGACACTCGTGGAGGTAGATTGGTGATTCGGCCTTGTACCGTTTCGAGAAGTCATCCCGGGTCAGCAGTTGGGCGACGGTGACCTTGCTGGTGAGTTCCAGTGTTTCCTGGAAAGTCATCGAGGCAAACCACTCGCCGTTGCGGATGACCTCGGCCTTGTCCAGATCGATGACCTTGCCCAGTTGGCCGAGGTAGTCGACCGCGTTGGCCTCGACCTGTTCGGCGGTCAGCCTGGCACGGGTCTCGTCACGCCCGCTGGGGTCTCCGACCAGGGCCGTGTAGTTGCCGATGATGATCACCGCCTGGTGGCCCAGGGACTGAAACTGCCGCATCTTTCGCATGGGCACGGTGTGCCCGAGATGCAGGTCGATGCCGGTGGGGTCGATGCCGTACTTGACTCTCAGCGGCGTGTCGGTGGCCCGGCTCTTCTCCAGTTTCTCGATCAGTTCGGTCTCGGGCACGATCTGCTCGGTTCCCCGGCGGATCACGGCGAGTTGTTCGTCGACGGGGGGGAACGGCATCGGTAGGTATCCGCGGCGACCTGGTGTCGTGGTGAACTCAAAACTACCAATCGCTCTCACGCGGGGAAAGTGCTGGCCCGGGCCACGAAACGTTCTCGTGTCCGTCCCGGGGCCACTCAGCCAGCTGTGGCTGGGAGCGACTCCATCACCATCGACACGATGTTGTAGGCGTTGAAGAGCATGTGGGTCAGGACGACGGCCAGAAAACTCCCGGTCCGGTGGTAGGTCGTTCCCAGTACGATGGCCAGAGGGAACAGTCCAACGGCGTCCAGCCAGGAACCATGAACGGCGCAGAAGGCCGCCGCGGTCGCCAGGATTGACACCCCAGGTGAATAGTGTCTCAAGAGCGCCCGTTGCAGGATCACCCGAAATGCCATCTCCTCGACCCACGGAGCCACCAGCACTGCACTGACGGCCACCGCGAGCAACACCTGACGACTTTGGTCCTGCCGGATGAACTGCAGGAGTGGATGCAGGTCCGCGTCGCTACGCAACGGCTCGGTCAGCAGGAAGACGATCAGGGTCGGTGCCAGGCAGGTGAGGAAACCAACCACACCGTATAGAAGCTGCCGAGGGACCGTTGGTGAGGGAGTTGTGTTGCAAGCCGGGAGCGGAGGCACCACCGTTCGTCGACGGGCCGTTGCGACCAGCACGGTCAGGACGAGAAACACGACGGCGAGGACCTGGGTGTTGTGCGTCAGCACATCCCGGATCGCGTCGACTCCCGCGTTGGCTTTCGGGAGCCGTCGCGAGCCAATGATGGTGATCAAGACGTAGCAGGCAATTGCCAGGGGAAGCAACCAGTTTGGCCAGGGCGGGAGAGTGGGCTGGATGGCCGGTGGCCAGGTCCGGCCACGTGTCGCCCTCCAGGCAAGCACCCCGCACGTGGCCACGCTGGTCAACAGCAGTGTCGCGGTGACGACGTGGTAATGCTGTGAGGTCATGGCCGATCATTGTAGGAGATGGAGGTATGGGATCTGAACTGTTGCTGTGATCTCCGGCTGCTATCATCAGCCGCGTGACAACCATCCTGGATACGATTGTCGAGAAGAAACGGGAAGAGATTGCCGCGAGGCGGTCCGAGTGCCCGGCGAGCGAACTCGAGGCGCGGCTGGTCGATGCGCCGCCCGCCCGAGGTTTCGTCGACGCGATCCGGGCGACCGCCGACGTGGCGTTGATCGCCGAGATCAAGAAAGCGTCGCCATCGGCGGGGGTGATCCGTGAGGACTTCGATGCGGTGCAACTGGCTCGAACCTATCACCAGGCTGGAGCCACCTGCTTGAGTTGCCTGACAGACGAATTGTTTTTCCAGGGACGCCTGGAATATCTTTCGGCGATCCGCGAACAGGTTGACTGTCCGGTGCTCCGAAAAGACTTCGTACTCGACCAGTATCAACTGCTGGAATCCCGTGTGGCCGGTGCCGATGCGGTGCTGTTGATCGCCGAGTGCCTGGATGAGCGGGAATTGCCGGACCTGTATCGCGCCGCCACCCAGATGGGCCTGGACGTGTTGTTGGAGATCTACGAACCGTCGAACCTGGAGAGGGCACTGGATCTTGAGCCACCACTGCTGGGGGTGAACAATCGCGACCTGAGGACATTCGACACCGACCTGGGACACACGTTGCGTGTCGGGGCCACCGTGCCCGGAACGACGATGCTGGTGGCCGAGAGTGGCATTGCCACCCGGGAGGATGTCGAGTACCTGGCCGGCGGAGGAGTCGCAGCGATCCTGGTTGGTGAGACGTTGATGCGGGCCGGGTCGGTTGCCGAGAAGACAAGTGAACTGGTGGGCGTGCCGCGTCGGTGAGCCCCGGTCCGCACAGGGAGAGAATGAGAATGACGAGCGATCAATCTGTCGAACACGTGCTGGTGGTGCCGACAAGCCTGTTTCACGAGATCGGGCACTTCCAGGGCTTCTGTCCCGACATCGGTGTTTATCTCGAACGGCTGCTCGATCCCGAGCAGATGAGTTTCCGTCCACGGGACACGGTGGAGGAGGATCCGAGCCTGAAACAGTTGATTCCCTACTGCGTGTTCCGCCACGACGGCCGGATTTTCAATTACCGGCGGGGGACCGAGCAGGGGGAGGGGCGTTTGCACAGCAAGCGGTCGATTGGGATCGGAGGGCACATTTCGTCAGAGGACACTCACGCCGGCGGTTCGCCCTACCTGGAGGGGATGCAGCGCGAGATCAACGAGGAAGTGTTCCTGGAGACCGAGTACACCGAGCGGTGTGTGGGCCTGATCAACGACGATTTGACGGAGGTCGGAGCGGTCCACCTGGGAGTGGTCCATATTTTCGATCTGGAAGAACCCAAAGTTCGTCCGCGTGAAGAGTCGATAATCGAAACAGGATTTTCGACTCCCGAGGAACTGGTCGACGACCGTGAGTCGTTCGAGACCTGGTCGCAGATCTGCCTGGATTACCTGCTGGGCACGTCGGATTCGGGAGGCGGTTGAACGGGCCAATGACGGCGTCGGCAAGGGAGTGCGGGCGATGAAGACTCGGGTGACGGTGGGTGTGGTGGCGATCCTGGCCGTGCTGCTGGTGGGCTGGGAGGCCGATTGGTCTGATGCCGCCGATGTGCCAAGCACCGGGTCAGTCGATGCCGCGACACTGGGACAAATGCTCGTTCAACTGGGAGTCAAGCCCCGTGCGGCGGGTACCCGGTTCGACTTCGAACTCCATTCGCGACAGGATGAAAAGGAATGGGGCTTCGCCATGTCGGCGGTGCTCAGCCAGGACGCGGGCACGATCTGGGTGATGGCATGGCTGGAGGAAATGCCCAAGCAGGCATCGAAGGTGCCGGCCGCGGCGTTGTTGAGAATGCTGGCCGAGAACGACCGGCTGGGCAACGGGAAGTTCTTTGCCTACGACCGACAGAATCGCCGGTTCCTGATGCAGCGGGTCCTGCCCAACAAGGACATCACTCCGGGGTTTCTCCGCAAGGTGTTTCGCGATATGGCCAGCGGGGTGATCAGCAGTCACCAGGCCTGGGCGGTTGCCCGATGGGCCGAAAAGCCCGTGGTGAAGCAGTCGACGTTGCCACCGGCTCCTCCGGCTGAACGTCTGCGGCAATAATCCTCACGGAAGCTAGACGTTGTTGGAGGTCTTCCGGCAGGCTAAAATGGGGGGGAACGGTGACCTGTACCAGGTCACTCCCGCCGACGGGTGATTTCATTTCCCGTCTGACAACTCGCCCCATTTTCTCACCGGCAACCCCATGAGAACCTGCTGGCTTTTCGTTCTGGCACTGCTGTTCGCCTGTCCGGTTCCGGCAAGGACCGCGGAGTTGTTGCCTGTTGATCGACCGATCAACGACGTGATCGATCATTACCTGCGGGCCGGATGGGTCGAGGCGAAGGTGAAGCCGGCCCCCCTGCTGTCAGCTGCCGGGTTGGTGCGACGGATGACGTTGGATCTTGCGGGACGGATTCCCACTCGGGGCGAGACGCGAGCGTTTGTCGAGTCGAATTCGCCACTGCGATGGACGGCGCTGGCTGATCGCCTGATGGCCAGTCCCGATTTTGCCTACCACCACCGCAACCAGTTGGACCTGTTGCTTCTGGCGTCCAGGAAGAACGACGGTGAGTTCCGCAAGTACCTGTTGAATGCGGCGAGGGAGAATCGCACCTGGGACGTGTTGTTCCGCCAGATGATGACCGGCCGGGAAAGCAATGCGGCGGAGAAACCGGCGCTGGCCTTTCTGAAGGCCCGGGCCGGTAGCCTGGACGATCTGACCAACGACACCAGTGTGCTCTTCTTCGGAGTGAATGTCAGTTGTGCCAAGTGCCACGACCATCCCCTGGTCGACGACTGGAAGCAGGATCACTTCTTTGGCATGGCGTCATTCTTTACCAGGACCTACCTGACCAAGAAGAACACGCTTGCCGAGAAATTCAGCGGTTCGATCAAGTTCAAGACGACCGGAGGCGAGGAGAAGCAGGCTCGGTTCATGTTTCTGACCGGCGCGGAGGTGCCCGAGCCGAAGGTCAAGAAGTCGGCTGAACAGCGGAAGGCCGAGGACGCGGAAGTGAAACGGCAGATGAAAGACCCCAAGGCGCCCGCCGCCAAGATCCCCGGTTTCAGCCCGCGTGCGAAGCTGGTCGAGGTGGCGTTGCGTTCGGCAGACCGTCGTTTCTTCTCCCGGGCAATCGTCAATCGGATCTGGTTGAGATTGATGGGGCGGGGCATCGTGGACCCTCCCGACCAGATGCACTCGGCCAACACCCCCTCGCATCCGGAACTGCTCGAATGGCTTGCCCGGGACCTGGCAAACAACGGCTACGATTTGAAGCGATTGATCCGGGGCATTGTGCTCAGCGATGCCTACGCGATTTCCAGCCAGTTCTCCGGTGAGGGGGAGTTCCCGGCACCAGAGACCTTTGCGGTGGGAGCCGTTCGGTTGCTGACTCCCCGGCAGTACTCGTTGTCTTTGCTGGTGGCGGCGGCGAATCCCGACCAGGTGTCGCAGCAGGTGGTCGCAGCCGACTGGGGCAAGCGTCGCGAGCAGTTGGAGAACGAATCAAACGGGCTGGCGGGCAAGATCGAGTTGCCGAGCGACAATTTCCAGGTGAGTGTTGATGAGGCGTTGTTGTTTTCCAACAGCGACCAGATTCAGAACACGCTTCTGAAAGATTCCGCCGATCGATTGGTCGGTGTGTTGAAGTCGATCGGTGATCGACGCCAGTTGATCGGGCGTGCGTTTGAAGTGACGCTGTCCCGGACACCGGATGCCGACGAGGTTACGGCGTTCGAGGGTTTTTTGACGAAGAGAGAGAAGCAGGGACGCGTTGTGGCGATCCAGCAGATGGTCTGGGCGCTGCTGACAAGTCCCGAGTTGCGGTTCAACTACTGATAACCGACGATGCCCACGTGTTCCGGTCCTGCTGGTGTTTCAGCCGGGTGGATCGGTTCTAAAAGGAGTGGTTGGAGATGACACGATCAAAGAGTGGTTCGGTTGGCAAGGCGTCCGGTGATTCCGTGACTCGCCGAGGATTCCTGGGTGCCGCCGCGGCAGGGGCTGCTGCAGCGGGATTGGTCGAGGACATGACCGTGCTCGACGTGCTGAAGAATCCGGCGATTGCTGCCGAGATCAAGAAGCAACAGAAGCACGTGATCCTGTTGTGGTTGGCCGGTGGTGCCAGCCAGTTGGAGACATGGGATCCGAAACCGGGTCGACCCACCGGCGGTCCTTTTTTGCCGATTTCCACCAATGTTCCCGGTGTCGAGATCAGCGAGTTGTTGCCAAAGATGGCCGGGCGGATGCAGGACACCGCGATCATCCGCAGCCTGAGTACCGGCATTGGCGACCATGGCGGCGGAGCCGCGTTGATGGAAACCGGTCGTCGCAAGGAGCAGGGGGTCCAGTATCCCGACCTGGGCGCTGTCATTGCCCGGGAGTTGGGGCGGGCCGACAGCCAGGTGCCCGACTACGTCAGTTTCTACACCTCGACGGAAGGGCGACGGAAGGGCACCTCGGGATTTCTGGGAGCCCGTTACGCTCCGATGTTCCTTTCTGACAGCATGATTCCACTCAATATCCGGCGACTGGAATCGGTCAGTGATATTGATCACAAGGAACGTGCCGATTTGCGAGGGTTACTGGCTCGCCGCTTCAGCCAGGGCCGCACGAGCCGCAACAACGTGCTGGGGTCGCATACCAGTGCCTACCAGCGGGTCCGGGGCATCATGGCCAGCGAGAAGTTGTTCAACATTGACGACGAGCCGACGGCGGTGCGAGAGAAGTACGGCCCGACGCAGTTTGCCCAGCAGTGCTTGATTGCCAGGCGGATGGTCGAGGCCGGTGTTCCCTTCGTGAAGGTGGCCCGAGCGTGGTGGGACAGCCACGGCCAGAACTTTGAGACTCACCAGGAACTGTGTGCCGACCTGGACCACTCGATGTCGGTGCTCTTGACCGATCTCCAGGAACGGGGATTGCTCGAGAACACCCTGGTGATCACCCTGGCCGAATTTGGCCGGACACCGAAGATCAATCCCAGCCTGGGGCGGGACCACTTTGCCAACGCCTGGAGCACCAGCCTTTCGGGTTGTGGCATCAAGGGGGGATCGGTTTACGGGAAAACCGACGCGGACGGCCAGACCGTGGCCGACGGGAAAATCGGGGCCGGCCAGTTGTTCGCCACGATCTTCAAGGCGCTGGGGATTGACCACGAGAAGGAGTACTTCATCGGGGCCCGCCCGTTGCCGATCTCGGACTTCGGGGCGCACCCGATCGACGCAGTGCTGGCCTGAGAACCGTCCGATTCGTTTCTGACCACGTGACCCGCAATTCAACCGAAAGCCACTCGACATGGCCGCCGACCCCAAGCAACTGAAGCTCGTCAAGAACGTTGGATCACAGGGCATCGCCTTTGGACTCGACCGGGTGCCCGAGTCGGATCGTATTTACTACGGCAGTTCCGATTTCAAGGTCTACGAATACGACTTTGGTGCAGAGAAGCCCGAGTCGAAGGTGTTCGAGGGCAAGGGCCACAGGAGCTACGTGACGACCGTGGCCCTGGCGGGCAAGACAGTGGTCAGTGGCAGCTATGACCGCTGCCTGGTGTGGTGGGATGCCGAAACCCGCAAGCAGGTCCGGGTTGTTGCCGACGCGCACAAGAAGCGGATCCGACGGATTGCGGCGAGTCCTGACAACGCGCTGGTGGCCAGTGTGTCCGACGACATGCAGGTGAAGGTGTGGGACGTGGCCAGCGGCGAGTTGAAGGCGACTCTCAAAGAGCACAAGCCGATGACTCCTCACAACTATCCATCAATGCTCTACGCCGTTTCCTTCTCGCGGGACGGCAAGTGGCTGGTGACGGCTGACAAGGTGGGGCACATCGTGGTGTGGGACGTGGCGACGGGTAAGAAGTTGAAGACGCTCGAGGCCCCGGTGATGTACACCTGGGATCCGCGACAGAGACGGCATTCCATCGGTGGCATCCGCAGTGCGGCTTTCAGCCACGACGGCAAGTTGCTGGCCGTCGGCGGGATCGGCAAGATCGGGAACATCGACCACCTGGGTGGCCCGTCCCGGATCGAGATCTTCGAATGGCAGTCTGGAAAGAAACTGCATCAACTTGAGGACGGCAAGTTCAAGGGCCTGGTCGAGCAGATCGCGTTTGCTCCTGATGGAAGCTGGTTCATCGCCGCCGGTGGCGACCACAACGGGTTCATCTCGATTTACGAGACCAAGAGCGGAAAGCTGATCAAGCAAGAAAAAGCCCCGATGCACGTGCACCAGTTCGTGGTCAACGAACCGCACGACACGGTTTATGCCGTCGGCCACCAGCGGCTGGCGACCTGGGAACTGAAGGCACCGGCGGCCAAGCCGGAACCCAAAAAGGACGGCGCGAAGAAGTAGTGGTCGGCTAGAGTGTCACCACGTTTCCGGTCCGCGCCGATTCCTCGGCGGCCAGGCAGGCGACGACTGCCGCCATCGATTCTTCAGGGGTGGTCATCTCGGGACGACGTCCGTCTCGGACGCATCCGGCAAAGTAGGCCAACTCCTCGACCAGTGCGCCGCGCAGTCGTCCGAAGTGCGTGGGCCAGTAGGTCGTGTCCGGCGACCGCCAGCCGTCGGCGTCGACAATCGAGAAATTCGGGTGGGTTTCCTGGACATGAATGGACCCCTCGGTGCCAATGATCTCGAGCCGTTCGTCGATCTGAAATGGTGTGCGATCGGGAAGACACCAGACATTCTCCAGGACACCGATGGCCCCGGAGGCGAATCGGAACATGGTCCAGCCGAGGTCGGCGTGGGCCTTGTTGCGCCACGAGAGTGACTGGGCGTAAGCCGAGACGATCTGGTCTCCGGAACACCACAGCATCAAGTCGGTGTCGTGGACGCCGTCGCCGATGATTGGCCCGATCTTATCGAGAATCTCTGTGGTGACCGCCGCGGGGATATTGCGTCGCGCGTACATCGAGATGATCCGCCCGATTTTTCCCTGATCGATTTCCTGTTTTGCCGCGGCGTAGCGGGGATTGAAGCGGCAAATGTGTCCGACCATGAAGGCCCGGTCGCTGGCGTTGGCGGCGTCGACGATGGCCTGGCAGTCGGAGACGGTGGAGGCCATCGGCTTTTCCAGGAAGACATGCTTTCCGGCGTCCAACGCGGCGAGTGCGGGTTCGGTGTGTTGATCCCACATCGTGACGATGCTGACTGCGTCGATGTCGGGGTCGGCCAGCAGACGATTGTAATCCGTGTAGGCAGCCTCCACGTCGAAGGTTGCGGCGACCTCGGCCAGTCGCGATTCGGTCCGGGTGCAGACGGCCGCCAGTTCAACCGATGGAATTGCCGCGAGTGCCTCGCAGTGCTTGACCCCGAACCAGCCCAGCCCGATCACGCCCATTCGCACGCGGTTCATCTCACGATCTCCGAATTGGTCAACACGAATCCCATCCGGGCGATCAGCCCGTCAACTGCCAACGGGCCTGCCTGAGCACGGCCAGGGATGTTCCCTTCAGTTTCTCGTACCAGGCGGTGACAAGATGGCCGTTGTCGAGTTGGACTGTCGAAGGATACCCCAGGTCGCCACCGGCACCGTCCTCCGAGAGGCCCATCGGCTCCGACCACGTGGCCCCGGCGTCGTCACTGATCCGCACCTGGTTGCCGAATGGCTTGCGGCGGTGTCCGTAGCTCATCAGCAGTCGCCCGTCGGCGAGTTTCAACAGGTGGGAGGGGAGTCCCCAGACACCGATTTCATGAGGAGTGCTCCAGGTCCGTCCCCCATCGGTGGATTCACTCTGGAGAGTCTCCCCGGCATGGCGAGGATTGTGGTTGCGGATGTGCGCGATCAGTCGTCCCGGGACGGCTTCCACCGCGTGCAACTCGTGGTACTGACGGTGGTCGTCACCAGGCCGGGTGGGGATCGTGCCGGCCCATTTCCAGGACACCCCATCGTCGACAGACACCGCGGCGCCGATGCGGTTGTGCTGGTTGTAGAGTTCCTTGCCGGCGTAAATCAGGTCGCCATTGGCCAGGGCGATGGGACCGTGGGGGCTGTTGACGCCACAACGGGTGGGCGACGACCAACTCTGTCCCCCGTCGGTCGAGCGGATCATCCACTCGCCGAGCATTTTTTTTCTCGTGGTCTCGGGCACGCGGTCACGGGCTGCAATCCAGCGAGCCACTTTTTTGGCGTCGCTTTTGGCAAAGTACGCGGGTTGTTCAAAAGCCAGCGAGGTGAAGGTGGTCACCAGCAGGGAGCCTCCTGGTGTTTCC
>MDTE01102605.1_pt1 | contig 18782 bp, 16 predicted proteins | sample 811231 | NCBI WGS metagenome assembly MDTE01 (sample SAMN05326651, study PRJNA326480) | marine metagenome | isolation source: seawater | place: Indian Ocean: Red Sea | collected 2010 | reverse complement strand
TGAAAGGAATTTAGAACAAATGCGAGCCATGGAAAGCAATATGATTATAAAAGTTGGATTTAGTAATTCTACACCTCTTGGCGTTGATACTGAATCAGACCTTAAAAAAATAATTAAGGAAATGAATTAATTATGACAAAAAAAACAAAAGTGGCATTTCAAGGAGAACCCGGAGCATACTCTCATTTGGCTAGTCTTGAAATTTTTCCAAGCGCAGAAATAAAAGCTTGCTCTACTTTTGAGCAAGTTTTTGAAATAGCTAGAAAAGATTCCGATTTTAAAGTAGTTATACCTATTGAAAATTCTTTAGCAGGTAGAGTTGCTGATATACATTATTTGATACCAAAATATAAACTTCAAATTCATGCAGAACATTTCCAAGCCGTTAAACATAATTTGCTTGGAATCAAAGGTTCAAAGATAGAAGATGTTAAAAGTGTTAGAAGTCATTCGCAAGCTATAGGACAGTGTCAGAAAATTATCTCTAAAAATAAATTTAAATGTATTGTTTCAGCTGATACAGCTGGATCTGCAAAATTTGTATCTGAAAAAAAAGATAAAAGTGAATCGGCAATCGCTTCAGAACTTGCAGCTAAAATTTATAATTTAGAAATAATAAAACCTAATATTGAAGACGAATCAGGAAATGTAACAAGATTTCTTGTAATGGGTAAAGATGCAAAACACCCAGAACTAAAAGATAAAAAATATATTACAAGTTGTATATTTAAACTTAAAAGCATTCCAGCAGCTCTCTACAAAGCATTAGGAGGATTTGCCACAAATGGAGTGAATTTATGCAAACTAGAAAGTTTTGCGGTTAAAAATACCTTTGATCAGGTAAATTTTTATATTGATATAGAGGGCCATATTGAAGAGCCTAATTTACAAAAAGCACTTGAAGAACTGGGTTTTCACACTGAAAGGTTAGATATTTTAGGGGTTTATGAAGCCCATAAATTCAGATTTGAAAATTAACAAACAACCTACAGGTATATTGTAGTTCTTAATTTTATACTGATATAATAAAATAGGGTTGGCAACGGGTGGAGTTTTTTGAACAATCCGGCCAGGAACGAAAGTTAGCAACCGTAACAGAACATTCCAGGTCGTTGTTCAGCCCCTAGGTTTAAAAAGCGTTATGGAAAAAAATAGTCACAAAATTTTAGCTCTTAAATATAGGCCACAAAAATTTTCTGATTTAATAGGTCAGGACGTAATGGTTCAGACAATTGTTAACTCTGTTCAGGCAAACAAAGTGCCCAACGCATATCTTTTAACAGGCATAAGAGGTGTGGGCAAAACCACAACCGCAAGAATTATTGCAAAGGCGTTAAATTGTGAAAAAAATTTTCTTAAAGAAGATAATTGTGACTGTAATAACTGCAAGGAAATTACCAAGTCTAACCACCTCGATGTGCTTGAAATGGACGCGGCTTCAAGAACAGGTATAGATGATGTTAGAGAATTGATAGAGTCTTCAAAATACAATCCAACAAAAGCAAAATATAAAATATTTATAATTGATGAAGTTCATATGCTTTCAAAACAAGCTTTTAATGGTCTTTTAAAAACTCTTGAGGAGCCACCTCCGCATTTGAAATTTATTTTTGCAACTACAGAAGTGAAAAAAATACCTGTTACTATTATATCAAGATGCCAAAGATTTGATCTACATAGAGTTTCCGTCCAAAAGCTATTTAATAATTTAAAAAGAATTTCTAAGGCTGAAAATGGAAAAATATCAGATCCGGCACTTAAATTAATAGCTAAAGCAGCTGAAGGTTCAGTGCGGGACTCTTTATCTTTGCTAGATAGAGCCTTGGTTAGCCAAAGCGCCACAGATAAAGAAATAGACGAATTACTAGTAAGAAAAATGTTGGGTTATGCAGATAGATCGAAAATGTTAGATATTCTTAACCTTGTATTACAAGGTGATGAAAAAAAACTAATCCAACAGTTAAGAGAAATTATTAACGAGGGAATTGAACCCGCAAATTTTTTAAATGATTTCTTAGAAATTATATATTTTATATTACAAAAAAAGAATATAGGGGATTTTGATAGTGATACATTAGCATCAGAATCAGAAATTAATGCAATTAATTTAATTTCTAAAGATGTAAATGCTTTTACACTGATGGTCTTCTGGCAATTTTTACTTAAAGGACTAGAAGAGTTAAATATTGTAGCAAACCCGATTTTATCTCTTGAAATGTTATTTATAAGACTGATCCATTTAAAGGATATGCCATCCTATGAAAATGTCTTGGATAAACTTAGTAAATCAGATTCTGTTTTACAGGACGAAAAAAAAACTGATTCCGATAAATTAAAGATTAATTTAAATGAAAAAAACAAAATTTCTAAAGATCAAATAAAAAATACAACACAAACAAAACCTGAGCTAACAACCTTGAATCCAAAAAGTTTAATAAAAGAAGGGTCTAATTTAAAAAAAATTTCTTCAATAGAGGATTTAATTAAATTATCTTCAGAGAAAAAAGAAATTGAACTAAAATATGACCTTGAAAAAAATGTCAATTTAATTAGCTTTTCAGAAAACAAAATTGATATAGCTTTTAACGAAAAGTTAGGCAAAAATTTTGTTCGAAAATTGTCAGAAAAATTATTAGAATGGACTGGAAATAGATGGGTTATTACTTTAACGCAAGGCCCTGCACAGAAAACTTTTTACGAACAACAAGTAGCTAAAAAAAAAGAAAGTATTGAAAAAGAAAAAAATAGTGAAGTTTTTAAAAAATTAAAAAAAATTTTTCCTGACGCAGATTTAGCAGAAGTTAGCAATGAAGAGTAATTTATGACAGATTTTTCTGATTTAATATCACAGGCTAAAAAAATGCAAGAGAGAATGAAAGAGACGCAGGAAGCTTTAAAAAAAATAGAAGTCGAGGGTATCTCCGGGGGTAATGCAGTCAAAGTAATCATGAATGGAGATGGAGAACTTAAAAAAATTTCACTTGGAGAAACTATAGCAAAAGAATCTAAAGAAATAATTGAAGATCTTATAGTTGCTGCACACAACGACGCAAAGAATAAATTAAAAAAAAAAACATCGGAAGAAATTTCAAAAGTTACTGGAGGTGTTGATCTGCCACCAGGATTTAAACTGCCTTTTTAAAATTTAATGACAGCTAATAATGTAAAAGATATAGACGATTTAATTAAAATAGTGTCAAAATTACCAGGCTTAGGACCGAAATCGGCCAAAAGAATTGTGCTGAAACTTATAAACAATAGAGAAGAGCTGGTAAAGCCACTGGTAAATACATTAGCTCAAGTTTATAAAAATGTAGTTCGTTGCAAAATATGTGGCAATTTAAAATCTTCGAAAGAGACTTGTACGTGCTCCAATAAAAGTTGTGAGCAAATTTGTGTAGTAGAAAATATTGCTGATATGTGGGTAATTCAAAGCACAGGTATTTATAAAGGTCATTATCATATTTTAGGTGGTACATTACCTGCTCTAGAAGGGAAAAAAGAAAACGGATTGCTTGTTACTTCTTTAATTGAAAGAGTTAAAAAAAATCATGTCAAAGAAGTTATCCTAGCAACGAGCGCTACGGTAGAAGGTCAAACTACAGCTCACTATATTCAAGATTCTTTAAAAGGTACAAAAGTAAAAATTTCAAAACTTGCACAAGGACTGCCTGTTGGTGGCGAAATAGAGTTTTTAGACGATGGAACTTTAAACTCAGCTTTTAAAAATAGAAATCTAATAGTTAATGATTAGATTTTTTAATTATGCGTTGTTGATGTAAGATTGGCTCAGTATAACCAGAAGGCTGAGCTCTCCCTTGAAAGATTAATTCGCAAGCAGCTTTAAATGCGATAGATTTATCGAAATTATCAGACATACGTTGATAAGAAGCATAACCTTTTAATTCTGGATCTTTTATATTCTGTTTGTCAACAATGTTTGCCATTTTTTTCATAGTTTCTAAAACTTGTTCTTTGCTACAAACTCCATGATGAAGCCAATTAGCAATATGCTGAGATGAAATTCTTAAAGTTGCTCTATCTTCCATCAAACCAATATTATTAATATCTGGAACTTTAGAACACCCAACTCCTTGATCTATCCATCTAACAACATAACCTAAAATACCTTGTGCATTATTTTCTAATTCCTTAGTGATTTCATCTACTGACCAGTTAGGTCTATCTGCTATTGGAATTGTGAGGATATCATCTGATTTTGCAGGAGCTCTATCTTTTAATTCTTTATGTTTAGAAAAAATATTTATTTGATGATAATGCATTGCATGAAGTGTGGCAGCAGTTGGTGAAGGTACCCAAGCACAATTGGCACCCGATTTAAGATGATTAATTTTTTGAGACAACATATCTGCCATTTTATCTGGAGCAGCCCACATTCCTTTCCCAATCTGTGCTATTCCTGAAAAACCACACGCTAGTCCAACGTCAACATTATTATTTTCGTATGCGGAAATCCATTTAGAAGATTTCATATCTCCTTTTTTAATCATTGGTCCCGCTTCCATTGAAGTATGTATTTCATCGCCTGTTCGATCTAAAAATCCAGTATTAATAAATACAACTCTATTTTTTACTTCTCTAATACATTCTTTTAAGTTTACAGTTGTTCTTCTTTCTTCATCCATTATTCCAATTTTAATTGTATATTTTTTTAGATTTAAAACTTCTTCTACTTTTTCAAAAATTAAGTTAGCAAAAGCAACTTCGTCTGGTCCGTGCATTTTTGGTTTTACAATATAAAAAGAATTTGTTCTTGAATTTTTTTTGTTTTTAAAATCGTGGATTGCCGCTGCGCTTGTTATAAACGCATCCATTATACCTTCAGGAATTTCTGATTTATCTTGTAATAAAATTGAAGAGCTTGTCATTAAATGACCTACATTTCTATTGAGCATTAATGCCCTTCCATGTAATTTAATTTTTTCTCCACCAGGTGAAATATACTCTCTGTCAGGATTAAGTTTTCTTGTGAAGGCAAAAGGTTTATTTCCTGTGTTTTTTTTTCCTTCATATATTAGGTCACCTTTCATTAAACCTAACCAATTTCTATAGCCATGAACTTTGTCGCCGGCATCTACTGCAGTAACGGAATCTTCATGATCCATAATTGAAGTTATAGCTGACTCCAAGATTACATCAAATATTCCAGCCTTATCTTTAAGGCCACCTCGTGTTCGATTAGGATCAAACAAAACATCTATGTGAAGATTATTGTTTTTAAATAATAACGAAGACAAAATTTTTGATTTTTTTGCGTAACCTACAAACTGTTTAGGATTTTTTAATTTTAAACTTAGTTGGTTATTTTCAACTTTTGGAATTTCCAGAATATCTTTCCAGCTACCCTTTTCTAGAGGAACATTTTTATCTAGGAAAATCCTAGCATACTCAATTACTTTTTCCCCTCTTATATAATTATATTTTTTGCCACGTACAGCACCATTTGATTCTGGAATAGCGTCTGTTCCATATAAAGCGTTGTACAAGCTTCCCCATCTAGCATTAGCCGCGTTCAAAGAATATCTTGCGTTCATTATTGGAACCACAAGTTGTGGTCCCGGAATTTTTGAAATTTCACTATCTACATTTTTAGTTTCAATTTGAAAATTTTCTCCTTCTTTTTTTATGTATCCTATATTTTTTAAAAAATTTGAATAATCTTCAACATTTATTTTCTCTCCTTTTTTTTCTGCATGCCATGCATTAATTTTTCTCTGAAGATCTTCTCTAAATTCTAAAAGTTTTGCATTTTTAGGCGCAAGCTCGTGGACATATTTGTCTAGTCCGTCCCAGAATTTTTTTGGGCTTATATTTGTTCCAGGTAAAAGTTCTTTATTTACAAATTCAAACAATACCTTTGCAACTGATAATTTACCCTGTGATATATAATTCATATAAAGACAAAATTTTGCCACTAATATTAGTACTTTTATTCATTGTTACAATATTTATGTGTATATATATTTTCAATCAAGTATTATTAATTTTATAAATGAAAAGCTATTTAGATTTTGAAAAAGATATAAAAGATTTGGAGAATGAGCTAGAAAAATTGAAAGATCCCTACAACCGTGAAGGGCTATCTGAGATTAATACAAATAAAATATCAGAAATACAAAACGAAATCGATTTAAAGTTAAAATCTTCTTATTCTAATTTAAACGAATGGCAAAAAACTCAAGTTGCCAGGCACGAAGAAAGGCCTAAAGCAAAGTTTTTTATAGAAAATTTATTTACTAATTTTGTTAAGTTGTCCGGAGATAGAAGATTTGCTGATGACGAATCTGTAATAGCAGGATTTGCACTTTTTGAAGGTAGATCTGTATTAATTATTGGTCAAGAAAAAGGAGATGATCTTGATAGTCGACTTAAAAGAAATTTTGGAATGATGAGACCAGAAGGTTATAGAAAATGTATTAGACTTATGAAGCTCGCAAATAAATTTAATATTCCAGTTGTATCATTTGTAGATACCCCAGGTGCTTACCCAGGTATTGGAGCAGAACATAGAGGTCAAGCAGAAGCAATAGCAAGTTCAATAGAATGTTGCTTGTCGCTTAAAGTTCCAATCATTTCTGTTATCATTGGAGAAGGAGGATCAGGAGGAGCAATTGCATTAGCATCAGCAAATAAAGTTTTAATGTTAGAGAATGCAATTTACTCAGTCATATCACCTGAAGGATGTGCGTCTATATTATGGAGAGATCCAAGTAAATCTTTAGAGGCAGCAAAGGCTATGAAGTTGACCGCAACAGAACTTTTAAAACTTGGTATCATTGACGAAATTTTGCAAGAACCTATAGGAGGGGCGCATAGAAACAAAGATGAGATGATTTCAGCAGTTAAAATTTCATTACAAAAATATTTAAAAGAATTTGAGAGTTATAGCGGTGAGGAAATTTTAGAATTAAGAAATAAAAAATTTTTAGATATAGGTAAACAAAAAAGCTTTAATGTTTTTTCAAGTGGAGATGGAAGTTTCATAAAAAAACTTAATTTATTTTCATCTTTGAAAGAAAGTGTAATTAAACACAAAATAAAATTTTTAATAGCATTTATATTATTCGCAGCCATACTTATACAGTTATCTTTATAAAGCTCCACAACAGTGCTTAAATTTTTTCCCTGTTGCAGGACACTTTTCATTACGTTGTATTTTTTCATTTTTTTTAGTTTTTAATAAACAATCGGGGTTATTTGGATAATTCTTTTCTTCAGCTTTGAAGTTTTGCTTTTTAATTTCTTCCCTAGGAACAATTTCAAGATTATTTAAAAAAGTAATGAAGTCAATTTTGATTTTATTTAATAAACTTTCAAATAAATTAAATGCTTCTCTTTTAAACTCCTCAAGAGGGTCTTTTTGTGCATAGCCGCGTAACCCCACTACTTGTCTTAAGTGTTCAAGGTATTGCAAATGTGATCTCCATAGAAAATCTAATGTTTGTAAAAATATCCTTTTTTCGAGTTCTGAATTTGCTTTTTCATTAAGCAGCTGGGCTCTTTTATCTCTTAATTCATAAAATCTTTTTTTGATAGTTTTTTCAAATTCTTCACTTTTTAAATTTATAATTTTTAAAAGCTCTTCTTCTTTAAAAGATTTACCTATTATTGGTTTAATTTTAACTTTGAAAGCATCTAATTGATTTTCTCTTTCATATACTGTTTTTTCATTAGAAAAATTTTTTATTAAATCATCTAAAAATGAATCAATAACATCGTCTATTTGATTAGATTTTAAAATCTTTTTCCTTTGTTCAAAAATTACTTTCCTTTGATCATTCATTACATCATCAAATTTTAGCAAAGTTTTTCTTATGTCAAAATTTCTAGTCTCAACTCTTTGTTGGGCTCTTTCTAATGCTTTATTTATCCATGGATGATCAATTGACTCTCCTTCTTTTAATCCAAATTTTTTCATTATTCCTTCAATTGATTCAGAACCAAAAATTCTCATCAAATCATCTTCCAAGCTTATATAAAAAATTGAATTTCCAGGGTCACCTTGTCTTCCCGATCTGCCTCTTAACTGGTTGTCAATTCTTCTACTCTCATGTCTTTCGGTACCAATAACCAACAAACCTCCTTTTTTTATGACTTCTGATTTTTCTTTCAAAATAGATTTATTTTCATTTTCTAATTCTTTCTTTTCTAAATTAGATTGGCTTCCCCCTAATTTAATATCAGTCCCCCTACCAGCCATATTAGTAGCTATAGTAACGGCATTTAGTCTGCCAGCCTCTGCTATAATCTGAGCTTCTCTTTCGTGGTTCTTAGCATTTAATACATTGTGAATTATTTTTTTCTTTTTTAGCAAAAGAGAAATTTTTTCAGATTTTTCTATACTTGTTGTTCCAACTAAGATTGGAGAATTATTTTTATTGGCATTTATTATTTTTTCAATTATTGCATTATATTTTTCTTTTTCTGTTCTAAAAATTTGGTCATTTACATCTTTTCTTATCATTTGTTTGTTTGTTGGGATTGAAACAGTTTTTAATTTATAAATATCAAGAAATTCTTCAGCTTCAGTCAAAGCGGTACCGGTCATACCTGACAGTTTTTCATAGAGTCTAAAATAATTTTGGTAAGTTATAGAAGCTAAAGTTTGATTTTCACTTTGAATTTCTACATTTTCTTTTGCCTCTAAAGCTTGATGCAAACCATCAGAAAACCTTCTTCCCTCAAGCACTCTTCCAGTAAACTCATCAATAATTTGTACTTTGTTATCTCTAACTATGTAGTCAACATCTTTTGAGAATAATAAATTTGCTTTTAAAGCCTGATTTATATGATGTACCAAATTGATATTTTGAGGATCATAAAAATTGTTGTTTTTTAAAATTCCATATGTTTGAGAAAGTTTTTCAATTTTATCTATTCCCTTTTCAGAAAGCATGACATTTTTGTTTTTTTCATCTAATTCGTAATCATTTTTATCCAGTTGTTTAATAAATTTATTGCTAACAAAATATTGATCCGATTTATCCTCTGTTCCTCCGGAAATTACCAAGGGAGTTCTTGCTTCATCTATAAGAATACTGTCTACTTCATCCACAATACAAAAATAATGATCTCTTTGTACCATTTGTTCAATACTATACTTCATGTTATCTCTTAAATAATCAAAACCAAACTCGCTATTGGTTCCATATGTTACATCACAATTATAATTTTTTTTCTTTGCTATATCGTCCATTTCGTTAGTGATGCACCCAACAGATAATCCTAAAAAGTTATATATTTTTCCCATCCACTCCGAATCCCTTTTTGCCAAATATTCATTTACCGTTACAATGTGTACACCTTTTCCAGTTAAAGCATTTAAATACACGGGAAGGGTTGAAACTAAAGTTTTTCCTTCTCCAGTTTTCATTTCAGAAATTTTACCTTGGTGTAAAATTATACCTCCCATTAACTGAACGTCGTAGTGGCGTTCTCCTAAGGTTCTCCAGGCAGCCTCTCTTACGTAAGCAAATGCTTCCGGAATTAAGTTCTCCAGTTTTTCTCCTTTTTGAACTTTTGATTTGAGCTCTGCAGTTTTTGCAGGAAAATTTTCGTCAGGCATTTCTTTAACTTTTGCCTCAAATTCATTAATTTTTTTGACGGTCGTTTTTAAACTTCTAAGCTCTCTTTCGCTTGAGTTTTTAACCAATTTTCCGATAAATTTACCTATGTTAAGCATAAATATTCATATTTTTTTTTGCAAAGTAGTATAAAATATATTATTTCAATAAGACTTATATAATCAATAATAACAAATTTTAAATACTAATGACTGTAAACTTGAAAAATTTTTTAAACCCGAAAGTTAAAATGTCCAAAATGGGTGAATTTCAAGAATTACAACCTATCGATGGAATGGAAATGTCCTCTATATCCGCTGATCTTTATGGTGACGGAAGAGATGATCTTTCGTTATTCTATTTTAGGGAGGGAGCTAATTTTGCTGCAGTTTATACAACCTCAAAAGTGACATCAGCAAGTATAAATTGGAATCTAAAAATTAAAAGACATTTTGTAAAAGGACTTTTAGTAAATACAAAAAATGCAAATACTTTTACGGGTATAAAAGGTGCCCAAGGATTAAAAGAAATTGCACAAAGTTTATCTAAATTTCTTACTTTAAAATCATCTCAAGAAGCAAAAGGGGTTAGTGATGTTGTAAAAATAACAGATTTATTATTTGCCTCAACAGGAGTTATTGGTGAAGAATTTCCCGCAACAAAGATAAAAAATAGAATTTCAGAACTTGTAAAAAAATTAAGAGCAGAGCAAAATAAATATGTTTGGTTTAAAACTGCCAGCGCAATAATGACTACAGACACAAGACCAAAGCTTGCTTATGAAGAATGTAAAATCGGTAATAAGTTAATAAAAATTTCAGGAATAGCCAAGGGCTCTGGCATGATAGCTCCAAATATGGCAACTATGTTATCATTTATTTTCACTGATGCGAATATACCTTCAGTTTTTTTAAAAGCTATTTTAAAAAGGGTAACATCAACAACATTCAACTCAATAACGGTTGATAGTGATACATCAACAAATGATATGGTAGGTATTTTTGCAACTGGTAAAGCAAAAAATTCAAAAATATATAACGTTTTGGATCCTAAGCTACAAGATTTTGAAAAAGCATTACACAGATTATGTTTAAATCTTGCAAAACAAATTGTTGTGGATGGAGAAGGAGCAAAAAAATTTATAACAATAAATGTTGTTGGCGCAAGATCAGTATCGATGGCAAAAAATATTGGGTTTGCTATTGCAAATTCACCTTTATTTAAAACTGCTGTTGCTGGCGAAGATCCAAACTGGGGTAGAATTGTTATGGCTGTAGGAAAATCAGGAGAAAATATTGTACCCAATAAACTACAAATAAAAATTGGAAATTATTTAATAGTTGATCAAAATAAAGTTGCGAAAGACTATAATGAAAAAGAAGTAAAAGATTATATGAAATGGGATTCAATAGATGTTCAAGTTAATTTAAATATAGGTAGTGCGGCCTTTACCGTTTATACATGTGATTTTACTCATGATTACATAGATATAAATGCGGATTACAGAAATTAGTATTTCTTTTTTTTTAAAATTAAATAAAATAAAACAATGATTAAATATAATCTGGTATGTAAATGCGGAAAAAAATTTGAAAGTTGGTTTTCTAGTTCAGATGAATATGACCTTCTAAAGAAAAGAAAGCTAATTAATTGTATTTACTGTAACAGTACTTCAGTCCAGAAAACAATAATGGCTCCAAATTTACAGAGCAAATCAAATAAACTTAAAAAAAGAGTTAAGTTAGAGAAAAAAATAAAAAAAGAACTTTTAGATTTTAGAAGATACATAGAAAAAAATTGTAAAAACGTTGGAGAAAATTTTACTCAAGAAGCTAGAAAAATTCATTATGATAAAAAAACCTCAAAAGGTATTTATGGAAAAGCTACACCAGAAGAAACTAAAGAGCTAATCGAAGAAGGTATTGATGTTGCAACTATACCTTGGATAGATAAGGTAGAAAACTAAATTTTTAAAAAAGTATAAATATAATTCACTGATGGGTCTTCGCTAGTTTTCCACTTGTTTGATAATAAATTAAATTTTACTCCAATAAGCTCATCAGACGTAAAATTATTTTTTTTAGCAATTATCTCTAATTCATCAGGTGTTAAAAATTTTTCCCACTCATGCGTGCCTATGGGCAGCCATCTTAAAACATATTCTGCTCCTAAAATCGCAAATAAATAAGATTTTAAATTTTTATTTATTGTTGCAACAAACATGATTCCATTTTTTTCACAAAACTTTGAACAATTTTTTATAAATAAATTAACATCCGAAACATGTTCAACAACTTCCATGTTTAAAATTACATTAAATTTATTTTTTAACTGCAATTTTTCAGGGGAACAATTTATGTAATCAATATCTAAATTCATTTCTCCCGAATGTAATTTTGCTACTTCAATATTGGTCTTCGAAGCGTCTATTCCTGTTACTGTAGCACCCAATCTTTTTAATGGCTCACATAATAACCCTCCGCCGCAACCTATGTCTAATATACTTATATTTTTAAGAGGCTCATGATCTTTGGGATCAAGATTAAAGTGTGATATTAATTTTTGTTTAATGAATTTAATTCTAACAGGATTAAAAAGGTGAAGTGGTTTAAATTTGCCACTTGGGTTCCACCAATCTTTTGCCAGTTTTGAAAATTTTTCTATTTCTTTTTTGTCTACTGTGGTCAAAATAATAATTATTTAGATATACTTGTACATTTTTGTAATTAAGAGTATTTATTATTAAATAGCACACAATGTAAATATCGTATTTTGACTTTATGAGGAAAATAGTAATTAAATTTGGAGGCACTTCTGTCGGCAGTATAGAAAAAATAATAAATGCTGCAAAAATTATAAAAAAAAGACAAGAAGAGGGCAATCAAGTAATAGTCGTAGTATCTGCAATGTCCGGGGTTACTAGTGATTTGATTAAAAAATCAAATCAGATTAGCAGTAATTTTAATAAACCCGAACTAGACGTTCTAATGTCTTCTGGAGAACAAATCTCAAGTTCACTGCTAGCTGGTGCATTAATTGATTTAGGTTTGCAAGCAAGGTCATGGATGGGTTGGCAAATCCCAATTGTTACAAATGAAAATTACACGGCTTCACAAATAATGAAAATTAAAACTGATGAAATTTTAAAATTCATAAAAAAAGGTGTGGCGGTGATTGCGGGTTTTCAAGGAGTTTCAAAAGAAAGTCGTATTACTACTTTGGGTCGCGGTGGTTCTGATTTGTCTGCAGTTGCGGTAGCAAAATTTTTCAAAACAGATTCTTGTGAAATTTATACCGATGTAGATGGGGTTTTGACTACAGACCCTTTAATTAACGAGAAAGCAAAAAAAATTGACAAAATATCTTATGAGGAAATGTTAGAAATGGCTTCTCTAGGTGCAAAAGTGATGCAACCAAATGCAGTTCAAGCATCTATGATAGATGACATTCCTGTTCATGTTAGATCTACTTTTTCACAAAAATCTGGAACGAAAATAATTTCAGAAAGTGAAATTGACAATAAAAAAGTAGTTACAGGTATTGCTTATTCAAAAAAAAATGCCAAGGTTTCTTTAGTAGGAGTTGTAGATAAACCAGGTGTTGCTGCTGATGTTTTTGAACCAATAGGAAAAAATAACATAAATATTGACATGGTTATCCAAAATACTTCTTTGGATGGAAAAAAAGCAAATATAACTTTTACTATAAAAGAAGAAGATTTGAAAAAAACACTTGATATAATTGAAAAAAATAAAAAAAAATTAAATTACAATAAAATAACGCATGATGATAAGCTAGCAAAAGTATCAATAATTGGCGCTGGTATGATAGCTAGTCCAGGAGTTACATATAAAATGTTCAGATCTTTAGCAGATGAAAAAATAAATATTTTAGCAATCTCAACTTCCGAAATAAAAATTTCTGTACTAATTCGAGAAGATTTTACTCAAAAAGCAGTAAAAAAATTACACAAAACGTTTGGACTTAATTAATAAGCTGTAAGTAGATGAACATAAGACCATTTCGAAACATCAAAAGAAGAAAAACCAAAAAAATTAAGGTTGGTAAAATTGAAATTGGCGGAGATGCACCAATTTCAGTTCAATCTATGACAAACACTTTAACCACTGATGTAAGCGCTACGATAAAACAAATTAATGAGCTATCTGAAGCGGGAGCAGATATTGTTAGAGTATCTTGTCCCGATCAAGATTCTGCATTAGCAATAAAAAAAATTGTAAAAAATATTAATGTTCCTCTCGTTGCAGATATACATTTTCACTATAAAAGAGCGATTGAGTCAGCAGATTCTGGGGCAAGTTGTTTAAGAATAAATCCTGGAAATATAGGTAATAGAGAAAAAGTTAGAGAAATTATAAAAGCAGCAAAAAGTAATGGCTGCTCTATAAGGATAGGTGTGAACGCAGGGTCTCTAGAAAAATCATTGCTAGAAAAATACAAAGAACCATGTCCCGAAGCATTAGTTGAAAGCGCTCTAAATAATATAAAAATTTTAGAAGATGAAGATTTTTTTAATTTTAAATTGAGCGTTAAATCTTCGGATGTTTTTTTATCTATCAAAGCTTATAGAGCTCTTTCGAAAGTTTCTGATTATCCTTTACATTTAGGTATAACTGAATCAGGGGGATTAACTTCAGGTAGCATCAAATCCTCAATAGGAATGGGAATTTTATTAATGGAAGGTATAGGAGATACAATACGAGTATCTCTCTCAGCCAATCCGATTGAAGAAGTAAAAATTGGCTATGAAATTTTAAAATCTTTAAATTTAAGACACAGGGGAGTAAATATTATATCTTGTCCGTCGTGCGCAAGACAAGGATTCCCAGTAATTGATACTGTTAAAATTTTGGAGGAAAAACTTTCGCATATAAAAGAACCGGTAACTCTGTCAGTAATTGGTTGCGTTGTTAATGGGCCGGGAGAAGCAGCGCAAACACAAGTAGGGTTGACGGGAGGAGGAAAAGACGACCACATGATGTATATTTCAGGTTTGCCTCATCATAAAGTAGCAAGCAACAAAATAATCGAAGAAGTTGTTAATCTAGTAGAAAATAAAGCAAAAGAATTAAGAAAAAATTAAATTATTTAAATGATACCTTTAGAAAAAATTAAAAAGATAATCGATTCACACCAAACATTAGAAAAAGAATTATCCTCTAGCAATCTTGATAAAAAGGAATTTGTTAAAAAATCGAAAGAATATTCAAGCATAGGCGAAATAATTAACCAAGCCAAAGGTTACCTAAGTTTTGAGGGTGAAAAGGCAGGGTTAGAAAAAATAATAGAAGATAAAGCAAGTGATAAAGAAATGATTCAGTTAGCAAAAAAGGAACTTGATGAATTAAAAGAAAAGAACAAAAAAAATGAAAAGATTTTAAGAGTATATCTTTTACCAAAAGATGAAGCAGATACAAAAAATGCTATACTAGAAATTAGAGCAGGAACAGGAGGGGATGAAGCTGGTTTGTTTGTAGCGGATCTTTATAAAATGTATGAAAAAGTTTGCTTAAATAATAAATGGTTATTTGAAATAATAAGTTTGTCAAAAAGTACAGGTGGAGGATTTAAGGAAGTAATTTTATTAATTAAAGGAAATAGTATTTATTCTTTTTTAAAATATGAAAGCGGCGTGCATCGTGTTCAGAGAGTACCTAAAACTGAAACCCAAGGTCGTGTACATACATCCGCAGCTACAGTAGCTGTCCTCCCTGAAGCTGAAGAGCTTGATATAAAAATACAAGAAAAAGATTTAAGAATAGATGTTTACAGAAGCACTGGAAGTGGTGGACAATCGGTAAACACAACAGATTCAGCAGTTAGAATTACTCACATTCCAACAGGAATTGTTGTTACAAATCAGGACGAAAAATCTCAACATAAAAATCGCGCAAAAGGTATGAAAATTTTAAGATCAAGAGTTTATGAAGCTGAAAGAGAAAAAAAAGATAAAGAACGTTCTAAAGATAGAAAAAATCAAATAGGTACAGGTGATAGATCTGAGAGAATAAGAACATACAACTTTCCTCAAGGCCGCGTTACTGATCATAGAATAAACATGACATTGCATAAGCTGGAAGAATTTTTAAGTGGAGATGCTTTCGAGGAATTAAATCAAAATTTAAGATTGCAAGACCAAGAAATAAAATTAGCAAATTTAAAACAATAATATGATTTTGGAAAATTCTATTAAACAAGCTAAAGCAATTCTAAAAAAAAACGATATAGTATCATACGAACTGGATGCTGAAATTTTGCTTTCGAATATTTTGGGTGTTTCTAAGGAGTTTTTATTACTAAATAGTAACATTGATATTTCAAACGAAATACAAAAAAAATACTATGAGGCAATTAATCGTAGAGCTAAAAAAGAACCAGTTGCATATATAATTGGAAAAAAAGAATTTTGGAGTCAAGATTTTATAGTTAATAAAGCAACATTAATTCCGAGGCCTGAAACTGAACTTTTAATTTACTATGTGGTAGATTTCTTCAAAGATAAAAAAATAAACATTTTAGATATTGGAACAGGCACAGGTTGCATATTACTTTCTATTTTAAAAGAGCTAGTGTATTCAAAAGGAATCGGCATAGATGTGTCAGCAAAAGCAATAAAAATTGCTAATTTAAACGCCAATAAATTTAATCTTTCTAACAGATCAAAATTTAAAATTTTTAACATAAATAAATTTAATTTTGGAAAATATGATTTAATTGTATCTAACCCCCCATATATAAAATCGAGAGATATAAAAAATTTAAGCGAAGATATTGCTAATTATGAGCCCGCAATTGCTTTAAATGGAGGTCTAAATGGGCTTGACCTTATAAAAAAAATTATTTACAAGTCAAATATTCTCTTAAAAAAAAATGGATTGTTTGCGATTGAAATTGGAAATCGTCAATATAAAGAAGTGTCAGATTTGCTGAGAAAATTTAAGTTTAGAGAGATGACCAGAGTGTATGATTATGGATATAATGTGCGTTGCATAATAAGCACAAAAGTTTAATAATTTTAAATTATTGATATAAATATTTTGACAAATTAAAATATTAAAAGGTATTATTGATTAAATCCTTTATTTAAATAAGGTATTCCAAAAAAATATGTACCAACGAAGAACAAAAAGATTTAGACGTAGATCAAACGGAAGACATAGGCCAGGAAGAAGTAATGGTGAAATGAATCCGAGACTAAGATCAGAGTCTTACCCAAACGATCAAAAAAGAAATCATTTTAGAACAACACAAAGTGCTGAGAAATTATTTGAAAAATATAGCACCTTGGCTAAAGAAGCATTATCTTCTGGAGACAAAACTTTGTCCGAAAATTATTTTCAACATGCTGATCATTTTATGAGAGTTATTCAAGGTAAGAACGAAAATCAAAACCAAAGTTTTAAAGCGCAAACCGAAGATAAAACTTCAATCAATAAAGATACTGATAGTAACAAGGCAGTTTCTGATACAAACAAAGAAGAAAAAATTTAGCAAACTTTTATATTATATTAAGTTTTATTAGGTGTCATTTCCGCGAGCATCACATCTGTTTTAATTCTATGAATTTCAAATTTTTTTCTTTCATCTCCCTTTAAAACTTTACCCGAAGGCAATTTTAAAGTTTGGGAATTAACTTTTTCTCCATTAACATGAACTTCGTAATGTAAATGCGGGCCTGTTGACATTCCAGTTGATCCAACATATCCAATTATTTCACCTTGCCTAACTTTTTTTCCTGGTCTCATTCCTTTTGCAAAATTTTTCATATGCGCATATACAGTACTGTATGTTGAATTATGTTTTATTTTTATACAGTTCCCACCACCACCACACCATTTTGCTAAAATTATAGTTCCAGTACCCGAAGCCATAATCGGTGTTCCTTCTTTTGCAGCGAAATCGGTTCCTTTATGCATTTTATTAAAACCAAGTATTGGATGCTTTCTCATTCCAAAAGGTGATGACAATCTTGCGCCGTTAATCGGAGTTTTCATTAATGCTTTTTCAACACTTTTTCCGTTTTCATTAAAGTAACCATAATTTTTGTCATTTCCAAATTTATATAGAGTTATTTCTCTGCCTTTAACTGTCATATGTGCAAAAAGTATTGATCCACTTTTAACGTATTCTCCATATTCATCAAAATAATTTTCATAAACTATTTTAAAATAATCATTTTTTCTTATGTCTCTTTGGAAATCGATTTCAAAACCAAAAATCCTTGCAAACTCAATAATCGTTTCAGGATTTATTTTTGCTTTTACTGCCGCAGAATATAAATTGTTTTTAATATAATTATCAGCTAAAAATTTTTTTTTGTAAAGTTTTGTTATAATTTTTTTTGACGCCAATTTTCCATCTTCATTTTTTGTAATTTCTACAGTTGTGCTTTTGGTTATGGGTACAGCGAATCTAATAACAGAATTGTTTTTTTTAGATAGGCTTTTTTCAATGATAACCTCTACAGTATTGCCTGTTAACAATTGATTAGGTTTTCCATATTTATTGAATTGATTAATTACTTTTTGAATTTCACTATTTTTTACATCAAAATTTTGAAGAATTTTTTGAATATTGTCACCTTTTTTTATTTCATAATTTGCATTGATAAAAGGGGAGTTAATTTTTCCAACCAAAAATTTTTTTAATGTGACAATATCCTCATGTTCAAAAGGAGATGTGATTTTTTTTGCCGAAATTTTTTCATCATTTTTATAAGTAAATGCAAGCCAAATAACGGATATTGCAAATACTAGAAAAAGGCTAAAGTGCTTTATTTCCTCTTTATAACGGTTAAAAATTTGGCGCATATTTCCCATATTTTAGATTCTATTATTTTGCTTATTTTTTGGCCAAATTTATATAATAATTTTCACCAAATTGTTCATAAAATTGCTAATTTACCAAGTATTTTAGGCAATATTCGCCTTGATTATTTAATAAATTAGCCTATAACAAGCGGTCCAACCCAAAAAATAGTTAATTTACTTAGCTAAATTGAGGAGTTGTTGTTTTTAAAATGCAATCATATAGCTAAGTCGCTTAGCTTGGTATGCATTTGAGCTTTTTTAAATTGTAAAGATATTAAGAAGAGAAGTGTGGACGGTTAGGTTACCAAAACTATTTGTCGTACACACTTCAACGAAAATATAAATAATTTTTTTTATTTATATGAAG